>Ga0307517_10003666_pt1 | contig 23885 bp, 6 predicted proteins | sample 23_EM_MG_FD_194515 | JGI IMG/M metagenome (GOLD analysis project Ga0307517, IMG submission 194515) | Populus trichocarpa ectomycorrhiza microbial communities from riparian zone in the Pacific Northwest, United States - 23_EM | ecosystem: Host-associated > Plants > Roots > Unclassified | place...
TTTTAAAAAAAAAATCTTTCACGCAACAAAATATCCAAATTTATTTCAATAAAAAGAGCATATTGAAGATAATTAAATGTTTCTCTCTCATTAATGAAATGCAAATATATAAACAAGTTAATGGAAACTTATTACAGATATGTTTATAAACCAAATAAATAAGGAAAACTACAAAAAAAAACTTAGATGTCTCAAAGACACAATCTCACAAAACAATTATAATTTTAGATTTAATTTTATATCAAACTCAGATTTGATTTTATTAAATGATTCTATAGACCCAGTTCTATATGAAAGTTAGTGGGTTATAGCCTGTTATGGTCTAAAAAACTCTTAAATTAAGCCTAAAAATATATATATTTTTTTATTTTAATTAATTTTCTAGTCAAACTCGGATTTTAATTACTTTTGCTATTTAGTTTTAATTTAAAAGCATGCACCCTTGTCTTTTGTCCTTGAAGTCTCATTAAAAGGACATTCTTGGCTTTTTAGTGTTAGTTATTTTCATAAACAAACATTGTGAGGTCTGCACAATCTTTTTTTTATTATTTTTTTTAATTTTTGTTTAGTTGGTTTAATTTCAAATTTAATTTGGATCAACAACATTCTTTTGTTTAAAAAACAAAAACAAACTGTTGAGAATAGTGCAATCTATCAAATTCCAAAAAAAACCCTCAAACTAGACCATGGAGTTTGTATTTTTATTATTTTAATAATTTTTCTGATTAATTTTGAATTTTAATTACTTTTATACTTAACTTTAATTCAAAAGTGCAAACCTTGCCTTTTCTTTGTTGAAGCCTCGTTAGAATAACTTTTCTCATGGCAATGATCATCTTGGCTTTCTAGTGGTGGCCATTTTAATTAACAAGCATTGCAAGGTCTCTGCGGTTTTCTTTTCAAATTCTTTGCTCTATTTTTTTAACCTCTGTTTGGTTAGTTTAATTTTAATTTTAATCTAGATTGAGTCTCAATTCATTAAATTTATTTTCAACACTGTTTTATTTTTTAATTTGCATTATCGAGATGGGCACGCAATTACATAAGACGTTTTAAACCTGAAATCAAGAGTAAATATATAAGCCCTCCATAAAATTAACACTTTTACTGTCTGTTAATAATTCAACATCACTATTTTGTTCTATGATTATCAGCCTTTTTTTTATATTTTAAAAGTATTTTTTGAAATATTTTATTTTATTTTATATTTGAAATTAATATTTTTGGTGTTTTCAGATCATTTTAATTTTAATATATTGATATCAAAAATAATTTTTAAAAATAAAAAAATATTATTTTAATATATTTTCAGATAAAATAACTTTAAAAAATAATTATTATTACACTTTAAATACGTAAAAAAAAAAAAAAAGAATAGCTTTATGCATATTAAAGACATTTTCTTCCCAACGCAAAAACGAGATGGGACTTGTACATGGATACATTAATCTGTTCCCGTACATATATATGTTTCGATTTTGATCCCTCTTTAAGTATATGTTTTTAACAATTGAGTTTTTAAAAATACGTGAATTTTACAATGCCATAAAATTTTCTGATGAAATTCAATACACACATTAGTCTATCAATCTTTAAATAATAAATATTGTTATTCTAGAATTATATAAGAAAAAATTATATTTTTATTTATGAAGAAATCTTGAGCCACCCAAATTTAATGAAAGCAAAATTCTTTTTTCGGAGCTATGTAGTGGGTCGTGCTATTTTTTTTAATTAATGTAAAATAAATATTCAAAAGTGTTGTTAATATGTTTCCAGCACCAAGAAAAATCATAATTATTGTCGTACCCTTTCAAGAGCACGACATCGCGGCAACCCTTTCAGGAAGCGGGGAATGATGTGGGGGTCTTTGTTTTGTAAAAAAAAAAAGGGAGTCGCCACCTAGTAATTATGGTCACTAGGAAAACCGAACTGGTCTTTAGAGATTCTAAGGCAAATGACTGCTTGCGTAAATGGAAGGTTTTAGCACTCCTAATACGTCCTACCTAAGGTAAGTTGTTTGGTGTTTGGTTTGCCTTATAACTACTATGGTATTGGTGTTCTCTAATCCCATCAGTTTTTTAGGATAGGTTTACTATGATGAATAAATTTGGGCTCAAAGTCTAAAAGATAGAACCCTTGGCCAATATGGATCATATCCTTAGATATGTCTATAGAGTGACGAGGAGAACCAATACAGATCTCTTGAAATCTGTATTTGATTCAAACTAAATTTACCACTTGTGAGTTAATAAACGGCTAAGATAGAAATCCAAGGAGATTCAGGATGCTTGAAAGCTTACTTTTCACTTGCTATTTCGAGTGTTCTCGACTTGTAAATCGCAAGGAGAAAGAGAAGAAAAAATTTAAAGTCTAAGGAAATTCTTAGCGCTTTAAAAACTCATTTTTTTACCTTAGTATTTCATACTTTCGCAGCTTGTAAACCGTGGAATAAAAAATTAAAATATCCCTAATTATAATTGAGGCTTCTTTCAAGGATGCACAATTAAATTGTTCAAAATAACATTTTGGGCGTAAATCTGCCCTTATGTTATAAAATTAACAAGTTGTATTACTCTCAACAATATTTTGAACATTTACCTTTCTTAGGTTTCTTTGCCTTATATTATCAAGGGATCATGACTTATTATTCATAGAAAAATATTTTTGATATTAACTACTTGGGGTTTTTTTAATCCAACTATTAATAGTGAATAACAAATGAGTTCCCCAAAAATAAGTTTTTTATATTTTTAGAATATTGGCCAACACCTTTTGGAATTTACAAACATGTTGTAAAATCCAAAATGCAAGAAAATAATTTTTGTGTTTAAGAAATCCATTCTAAAACACATTTTCTTTTAAACTTTAAATATTTGTTTTTTTTAAGAGGAATGTTCAAAATATTTTAGGGTATTGGCCGTATGCATGAAAACATCTTTTTTTTTTTTTGCTTTTTCAAATATATATATATTTGCAACATTTTGTTGAAAACCAGGTATTTTAATACCAGATAAGGAGAACAAACCTGGAGGCGAAAACGAAGGGACGAAGGCGTGCTGGCTGGTCTGTCAGCGCTTTCGTCTGTTTTAGCTCTTCCCCTCTATTATATGTTGACGTCCATCTCCTGAGTTTTATCTCTATGTCTTCGTCCCTCTCTATCTCTACTGGTTTTTCGGTCTCTCTCCTCCCTATTCTTTTCTGTCTTTTTTTTTGGTATTCTTCTGTGCCTCCTCCACGTCTGTGTGTTTGTTGTTCTTCACTTTGTATCCATTTTCTTTTGCGTCCAGCCCTCTCTGTTTCTTTTTTCTCTTCTTCTCCTGTTATTTTAGCTCCATGTTCTCTGTGTTTTTTTCTCTCTCCTCTCGTTTTCTCTTCCCCCTCTCATGGTAATGATTTACAATCAAATAAAACAAATTAGGAAAATAAAATATTCTGTTATTCCTATTTCGTAATTCCAGTAATTATTCTTCACGTTAACACACTCATCCCGGTCGTTTGTGTTAGGGATAAAGTCTCAGCCATTAGATGATAGTGAGACTTCTCTCTACGTCTTCTTTCATAGCTGGCACAACGAGGTACAAAACGGTTTCCCTTACGAAATCGTGATTGGCAGCTAAAAACATGGCATGAATGGGGGTTGTCTTGTACACCAGGTTGCAGAGGATGCAGGGATGAAAGAATTAGCAGGAAACAATTGCACTTGCATACAGGGAGGTACTGTTCTCAAAATGCAAATGAACAATGCTATGTTAATTATATTTCCATGACGGGGCTGTACGGTTTGTGTCAAGACCGAGGGTTGCACGACGTCGTCTTGTTTGAAAACGAGAGCAAAACATGAGTTATGTCTAAAAGAGAGATGACATCGTTTTGTTTTTGAGCTGAAAGGCAAAAACAAATAAAGAAACAACAATGTAATCCAGCGTGGCTAATTTTCCTTTTTTGATTTAATCCCCGTTCTTCAATTCCTTCAAATCCAGCAAAATTTCTTCTAATTTCATCTTCAATCAACTCCTTATTTTAGCACCTTTTCAATTCAGTCTTTGGTCTAAAAAACGTCCTTTAAATTGGCCTGCAATTGGTCTTCAAACTTTAAGCATCTTGCAATTGTGTCCTAGCAAACTCGGGCCAAAATCCTTCTCGCGGTAGGATTCTATACTTTCACACTAGATATTTAAACGGGAATATCTTGAGCTTCTAATATCAAAATCAGGCGATTTAAAAACCCAAATTCATCTACACGTATAAGACTACAACTTTCATGAAGGATTGAAAGTCAGATAAAATCGTTTTGAAGAATAGAATCTGGCTGTAATCTGGTTAGTCAAAATAGGTCTCCTGATTTGATTCGAAAACTGACAATGTCGAGCATCCCACTATGACTGAGAGTCTGACATAAGAACAGTAATCCCTAGGACCCAATAAAGGTGCAAATCAATTATTTAACATGTCATGAATGAAATAATATAGCTGGGATGGTTGGATATTACACGAACCAAGTCAGAATCAAGGTCGAAGTTGAAACAGAGTTGGTTTATAACAGAATTGTGACAGCAACAGAATCAGTTTTCAGTACAAATTTTGAGGGATTTATCTAGCCTTAAAAGACTAGATAAAGAAAGAACGGATATAAACATTATGAAGACTCCTAATTAGCCTAAGAATCCTGACGATTTTGGTAGCAAAGGGGGAAGATAAAGAGAGCAAAAGACAGCTGAAACAGGGTTTGAAAAACCTTTCTTTCTTCTCTGTTTATTTTGTCAATTTTCCAACAACCATGAACTAAACTCCTGCATTTGGTTCAAGAGGGATACACACCATCTCCAGCACGTGGGGCCCAAAAATAGGTAATTTAATTTTCTTAATTAAATGTGTGCATGAGCTTTTTTTTTTTTTTTTACATTATAGCCACCACAAAGGTTACAGGGAGATTAGGTAATTCATTTTTTTACATAAAAAAGCTCGATTTTCAATCTATTTTCACCTAAAACACCTAAAAAGCGCTTTAATAACCTAAAAAACTAATCCAATTGGTTCAAAAATACAAAATCAAATCGAAAATAAAAAAACCTCTCTTAACTTTGATCTAGTTTTTCAGGCGATATGAAAGGCCAAAAACACCTCAATGGTATTTCTCTCATTAAGAGGAACAATTTGACACCAAGTTTGCCATTTTTTCCAACTAAATCGGACAAACTGACCTCTTTCTCTTTTCTTCTATTTTTTGATTACTCTGTCTCTCTCTCTCCCTCCCTCCCTCCCTCCCTCCCTCCCTCTCTCTCATTTCTTAAGCTCAGAAACTAAAACACGAAGAAAATAAAGTCCTGGATCAAAATATAAAAACCTTAAAAAAGGTAAAAAGAAATAAATTGAAAAACAAACATTAGGGACTAAATATGCTAAAAAGGTGCCTCAACAATAGTAAAAAATAAAAAGGATGGAGATAGAGAAGACAAAAATATGTTTGGTTGAAGAGACAAATGTAGAGACATAAAAATAAATTTGTCTCTATGACAGTTTTGGAGTGAATTCTTGTTCCAAAATAAGAGGCACAAATAGGACATGTCTCTAGAGATAATATCTATTATTTTTTATTCCTAAAATATCATTGTAAAAAACCCTCAATTGCCAAATTTTCCAACTAAGACATGTAAGAATAAAAATGATTATTATCATAGTTTACAAACTCAACTCAGGAGGTCAATCTAGAGTAAAGCCCGAGTCACTAATCAAGACCTGGGTCACGAATCAGGTTGACCCAATTTAGCGTAAGAATAAAAATAATTATTATAATAGTTTTAAAATCCGATTCAGGGATCGATCTGGGGCAAGGCTCGGGTCACAAGTGAGATTGATTATTAACTCGGGTTAACATAAGAACAAAAATAATTATTATCATAATTTTAAAACCTGATTTGAGGGTCGACCTGGGGTAAGGCCTGGTCGCGTGTTAGGAGGATCAACCCGAGTTGACCCAAGTCAACATAAAATAAAAGTGGTTGTTATCATTGTTTTAAAACTTGATTTTATAGTCAACCTGGGGTAAGGCCCCGGTCATGGATTAGGTGGGTCAATTCGGATTGACTAGGATCAATGTAAGGATAAAATTTGTTATCATTGTAATTTTAAAACCGACTCGGTGATCAACCGGGACAAGACCCAGGTCATAGGTTGAGAGGGTTTTAATTATATTTAATCAAGAAAATTAAATTTGATTTTTCCAAATCAAGCATGATTTAATGTTGGAATCTTTTAAATATTGTGAAAAACCCTTAAGGAAGTTAGTCAAAACAAATAATCAATTCTAACCTTAGATTAACTAAATGTGGAAGGATCACAATGAAAAAAAATAAAAGGATAAAAAAAACATAAAATATTATGCGAATCCATAATGTTTCCTCTAAGAAGGAACAATATTTTACTAAGCCCGTTTAGTTTTTTTAATATATATAGAATGGGAAAAAAAGGACATATTTATTGTTCATCCCTTACCTATTCCAATACCATAGCTAGTTACAATTACAAAGGAATTTAAAAGAGGTGGGGAAAACACTTTAGCTATTCTCACACAACACTATTTTCATTTTGTTTTGGTATTTTAAGTATTTTCTACCAAACTTTCAATTTCATCATTTTACATCGTATTGATTAGAAATTGAGCTTGACAATTTATTTTTATTTGTTTTATATGAGGCTATTGTGGTGTCAAAAAACATCATGATATTAAGTAGATGATTGATTTTACAAAATAAAATTTAGTTTTATTGTTTAAAAAAACTAAAACTAAAAGGACCAAATTTGATATTGAGGCAAGACTGGAGATTTTTTTTAATTGTTCATGCGACATGTTTTTAAAATTTTGGCCTCTAGAACTTTTTTGTTTTCATTTTTGGTCTTTTTTTGAAGATTTTATGTTTTGGTTCAAAACATTATTTTAGTCATTGCGTTTGAGATAGGAGAGAGAATCGCTGAAAAACAACGAAGAGGAGATAAAGTTGTCGGTTGTTCACATTCTGACAATAAAAAAGTCGATCTTAATATTAATGATTCCATTTATAAGAGTACCCGCCCCATCTTGCTAGAAAGGTAGTTGTGGGTTTAAGAGTTTTTTTTTTGCTGATTTTTGGTTTTTTCCTGATTAATGATTGTTTTGAGGTTAGATATGGATCTATTGAATGTTTCTTAGGTCATTTTTAAGTGGAAAACAAGTTGAAAATGAGTATTTTTGGTCCAAAAGATTAGAGACATATTTTTTTAGCTACTTGAGATGGCTAGAAAAAAAAAACGAGTGAATAATGCATCGTCTACTTTCTTTAAAAAAATAAAAATAGGCAAATGATTTGTTGTCCGTCCATTTTAAGAAAGAAAAAAAATTGCCCAAGCATGTGGGCCTAGCCTTACACGCCTCCATGCTTGGCGTTCTTTTTAATGGGTAAGGTGTACTAGCCCGCATAGGGCCATACGCGTGTTCTTTTTTTGGCTTTATGTTTTTTTTTCTTCATTTTTAATTATAATTCATTAAAATTAATCAACTAAAAATTTGTTGGGGATATTATTTTATTAAATATATTTTTTTTGGATGAAAATATAGTACTTTTTTTATAACATTAGAGAACATTTATTTTTTGTACATTGGCTTTCCTTTGCATGCTATTTTTATAAATTTTATTCAATGGCTTTCCTTTGCATGCTATTTTTATTATCATATAACTAAATAAAAAATAGATTAAAAATAAACAAATTTATTAAAACTAATAAGGTTGATGACCTAGGTTAATCTGTTTCAACTCAAAACATCATTGTCTCAATATATGGGCTATTGCAATGAAACATCCTAATGGAAATGTTTTATATTCCTAAAATTTAAATTTATAAAAAGAAAAATAAAAAGCTCCATCATAAACTTTTCGAGGCATGTTTTGGTGAGTGAGGATAAACACTGAAAACAAGCAACTTTGTATAATGCATGTTACATTTTTATAAGTGTTAGACAAGTAATGATCATCTTTTTGCATACCATTCTCTCTCCCTCTCTCTCTAAATTATAGGCAATCATCTTTTAGGTACGTAGACATGTTTTGGAAAAAAATACGTTCAAGTTTGACATATTCTAATCTTTTAAGATCATGTCAATATAGAGCATTTTGTACTACCACTTATGTACATTCAAGTTTGACAAATTCTCGTAAATTTTGAAGCATAACCCTTATCTTATTCATGTCCCACTCATCTATCACTTATGTACGAGTCCTTTTGCAAAAGTAAACTGTATAAAAGGCCTCTTAACTATTAATCTACTTTCATGAAAAAAGTTTTTTTTTGTGATGATGAGGAATTTGGGCCACACGTGTAACTAAAATTGAAACAAAAATCATGAACTCGATTGATGTTTCAAATTATCAAGGCAAAGGGTGTTTTGTTTTTTCTTTAATGCCACATAATTTCAAATAAGATAGCCCCAATTTTATAAACGAAAGACTAAATTTTATGTTAATTGCATGTTCAAATAAGGATTCACTTTCTTTGAAGAAATTTGAAGTAAAAGGGATAACTTTAGAGATAATAGCTACAGGCCATAAATTATGCTTTAATCTCCTCTAACTCGTCATAAGACCACCGATTGATAATTTGCTCTTTTCTCTCATATGAGAATTTCACTTTGCAATTCAATCAATCATGTTGTTTACCAAAAACTCAATAAGTTATCATAAATTAAGAATGAGTACCTTTTTGACAAAGTATTGAGCAAACTTTTACAAATTTGAACCTTTCAACATCTAGTTAATTGACTTCAAAGGTTAAAGGTGAAGTGGTTGGGTAGTAGCTAATTAGCTCCTGCAAAACAAGTCATATGTGTAGTATAAAGGACCCTTCAATGTGTATGTTAACATATTCATAAAAGGAATGTAGCTTTAAAGGTTGTGTGTTATATGTTGCATAAGTAATGAATACGGATGATAAATGCAGGAGATGTAGAGGAAGATAATGTATTTTGTGTGTGTGTGTGAGAGAGAGTTCATGAGCTTAAAACTTTATTTGATGATTAATTTATGTTTATATATCCATGTATCACTTTAACTTGTATGAAGTGAAGGAAAAGAAATTATAAAAATAAACTATGCAGTTTATAGTATGAGTAATTATATACAATGATAGCCCTTAAGGGTGGATGGTGACACTATTGAAAGTAAAAAAGGCATCTTGATAGGACAAATTCTAGAAAGAGTATACCTTAATGTTATTTTATTGGTTTAGTGATGATAAGAAGGTCACATTAGCATTAAATGCTAAGTACCTATGAAATACAGGGTTGATGAGCACGAGTTGGCCTAGTGGTTGGGTTTGGCTTGAGACCTTGAGCCTAACCATTTATCAATGAAAGTTGGGTTCAAGTACCATTATCCCAATCCATTATTAGAATATTGGGTTCCTAAGGTCTAACCCTAAACCTTATGATTATGAAGCTTTTTTTTAGATAGTAGGTCCCTATAAGTTCTAATTACAAGCCCAAGCCCACACTTAGAAGAGGTAGGTTTAGACAATCTATACCAAACCCATATCCTTTGAGTTCAGGTCTGTTTGGGCCTATGCCTATTAATAGTTGACACGATCAAAAGATTGATGTCTTATCCCAAGTGCAGGAGTGTCGAAGTAATAAATAACCCAGTAAGACCGGGTCGAACCACATGGAGGTGAACTATATAAAATTATAAACAATAAATGAAAAGGAGTTGAAGAGAACTTTTGAGATGTAATATTGATGTAAGGATTAAACAAGGATAAAACAATTGTCAAGGTTAGAGGATCCACTAATGATATTTCAAACAAGTATAATATAACTTGTTTTGTTACTCAACTGGAAACCACACACAAAGAAGGTTCCAATCGGATTATAAATTATTAACATGATTATATTAATTATCTTATTCAAATAATGCTAATACTTGTAAATGTTGTCAGGTATTCATGATGTTAATTTATGTTAACAACAAATTAAATTCCTTTCATAACACATGTATCGGTTATACCATACAGTTGGTTATGAAAGGATTAAGTATTTGTTGTACTAAGGGTTATACAACATAAATCTAGATTAACCATTTAACAAAACATGTTAGTATCAAACATTAAAGTTTATGTTGAGTTTACACTATACTTATTCTTACACCATTAGTGTAACCTTTTCACCTTGACATAATAAACTTAACTAAACATTATAAATAAGAGAAACATAGATAAACAAGATAAGAACATAATTATATAAGTATAGTAAAGGAAATGAAAGCATAAATAAGAGATTAAAGAAAATATAACATGGAATAAAACTTGAACATTACAAAATAAAAATAAAGAGAGCAAGAGCAAGATCTTGATCTGAAAACCAAGATGTCTAAATGCATGACAAATGCCTCATTTTATAGGCTAAAATTCAGAACTATTGATTTGATGACTAATTGTTAAGTGGGTGGCCACATCTTGACTTGGTGACAATCCTTATCTTCTTGTCTGAACAAAACGTCATTGCTAAAATCAGAATTTGAATAGATAGTCTGCATGAATGTTCTGGGAAATTATCTCAGCTTTCCAACAAAACAAGAATCGACACATTTGGACTTCTAGAACTCGAGATATAGGTTGAACACTGAACAATGTCTGGGCTGTAGGACAGATTTCGACTTCTCTGTTATTGCTATCATTTGAACTCGAAAATGACACTTTTAAATCTTGGACTCTCATGAAAGTTTTAGGCCTATGTCTTAGCTTTCCATACATATAAACCAGACCTAAATCCAAGTTATACAGCTCCAGTTATGATCCCATAACCGAATGATGTTCCAGTTTGGACTGAACCAACATCTCTTTTCTAAGCTTAACCATCTCTTTTTCTTCTCAATTTCAGTAGTTAAACTCATCAATCAATCATTTGATTTATGTGATAGGCCTGCATTTAAAATGAACATTTACCATAAATTAAAGGTATCTTATATTATTAGACTTGTTATTATAAAACATGCTCTAGTTAAAAAGTTATTGATACTTCAAGTGCAAAATGATGATATAAAACCTTGATAAAAATACACTTTTAAGTACTAATCAATAGTCCCCTTAGTTTTTAAGATTCATGTGACTTAAAAACTTAGATTACATTTGGTCTACATATTCAAGGGTTATATTATTTTCTTGTGCCATCATAACTACAAGTGGGTAAGAGAAATGGCTATTTGTGTTCATGAAAGGGAGGCATGCATGGGAAAGAGGTGAAAATCTACCTATTTTGAAATTTTAAATTTTAAACTAACAAAGGGACACCATGCGTATAGATCAATGGAGCCTTGATTAATGAAGGGAGGCCTATATAAAATATATGAAAACCTTTCTTTATTATAAATTCATATTTCAAAAGACTTTCTTTTTGTCTCCTCTAGTGTTAGAGGTTTTCTAGCTAAGACCTTTATTGTTTAGGCACTAGACCTCGATAAAACACAATCTAGGTTAGTATTGTTCGATGTAAACAAATTCTAAGGTGTGATTTGGAGATCGAAGATCATTGGAATACAACTCTAATGAAGTTAAAAATTTCTCTTTTGGTTAAAAAAAATGTTAGCTTCTAATTTATGAGAAAATGAATTTAAATAGGCTAGCAAATGGATTTAAAGAGTCAACTAGTGGGGCGACCCTAGGAAGAGATGGATTAAAGCCTTGGAGGCTCAGACCAAGAGAAAAAGATAAGGTTAGGCAAGATAAGACTAGAACAAGATAAGAGGGGCCATACAAGTTCAGGCACAATAATATTAGAGATAAAGGTAGGGGACCCTTATGGAGACTAGGGGACACCCTCAGAGGACAATTAGATAGTCTAGAGATTATTTAAAGGACATTTAACCTACCACATCCACTTTAATTCAAGTTGCATATGTTAATTCTTGATTAGGGATATGATACATAACAAAAATTCCTTTTCGCATAAAAAGTGTTAGCAAACAGACTGAAGGGGACTTATATAGATTGGTTAAAGATAACAATATATATTTGCATGTTTTATGTATAAGTATGAGTTATTTCTTATTGGCTTAGTTATCCATTATAATATTTGTGTAAGCTAGTTATACCAGAATAAAGAGGTAATATTTGCCTCCTTAAAGAAGTATATAAGAAACCTTAGAGAGGATTCGTCCCTTGAATATTTTAGTGTTGTTACTAATTGATGGGATATACCGAAGGGGACCTAGTTTTACACATTCTCTCATAGGCTTAAGAGTTTCATGGAAGAGATTTTCTAGGGAAAAGTTATTCATGTAAACGAGTGGAGTGGAGAATGACGTGTGGTGAAGTATAAGATGACTATTTTTCAGCTAGGGCCTATAAGATATGAGGGTGTGCCATAATCTAGAGGACCGTATAAGTTTTGTATAATTATAGATTGAGTCTAAACGATGTAGATAAGCTTTTATAAGAGTTTTGTAATAGTGTACAAAACAACACAACATCAATCTCTTAGCCAAGAAGTACTCCCTGGAGGATATTATATGTGGAGTAAGTAGGAAACTTTACTTTAGATTTGTGTTTGTTTTATACTGTAATGTATCTATTTTTTATTTATTTGGCCATATTTGTTTTTCTATGGATATAGGTGGTCTTAAATTTAGTAGATTAGTGAAGAGACCTGTTATAAAAAAAAAAGACACAATATATCATTAATAAATTAATAATCTTGATTAAATAATATTTGTGGTTGGTTCTAACTTGAGACAAATATGGTAAATTAATAATTTATAAGATGTTACATTTTGATAAAAAAAAAATGTCCCACTTAATATATAAATTAATAATCTTCTTATACATGAAAACTATATATATATAAATGACTCAATTAGGAGGTCTTTATAAAATATAATTTCAATGTTTTTTATTTTTTTAAAAAAATTGATGTCTTTTTCGACTTCATCTTTAACTTTTATTAGTGAATTAAGAAGTTATGGTGTAGTGTTCTTTTATTGTAAAGAAAATTATGCAAATGATTGTTGTTTTGAATGCATCTTTGTGCAAGATAAACTCTAGTACAAAACTCAAGTCTTCAACTTCATCTTCTTTATCATTTCCTATAATGTTCTTAATAATTTGTTCTTCTTTCAACAACTCTGAATTTGCCTTGTTTTCTCTTAGGTAGTTCAAAATGTATGAGCTTTAATTGTATTATGATACTTTAACCCTGGCGGATTCCCAGGCTACACTACAATATCTCGCTCCTTATACAGGAGCAACTCTGGCTGAATATTTTGTATACCGTGAACGACACACTTTAATTATTTATGATGATCTTTCCAAACAAGCGTAAGCTTATCATCAAATGTCTCTTCTATTACGAAGACCGCTTGGACGTGAAGCTTATCCATGAGATGTTTTTTATTTGCATTCACGCCTTTTAGAAAGAGCCGCTAAACCAAGTTCTTCTTTAGGTGAAGGAAGTATGACTGCTTTACCAATAGTTGAGACCCAATCTAGAGACGTTTCAGCTTATATTCCTTAACATACAATTGTTGAACTCCTTCATCATTTGAATGTTGATCCAAGTTCTCTAAAGTTTCTTTATCCATACATCTAATTTTATAATATCAAAAACAATTTATAATTGTACTTTCTTGAACATTTGTTGTCTAACTCGAGATTGTAAAATTTATTGCATCTAAAACATTTATCATCTCTAGATTTAGGATTCTAATTTCATAACCCTCCAAAATATTTTATAAAATCAATGACGTTAATGTATTTTAAAAGCTCGTATGACGCATATGTTGTGTTGGGTGGCTAGAAAAACAATTCAATATTTGTCAAACCCTCAATAGTTTATAGATGAGTGGGGAAATTATTAATAAGAAAGAGAACTTTTCTACCATCTAATTTTCTATCAAGTTGTCGAATATATTTATGGGAATAAAGTCACATCCATCTATGCTTATTTATTAGCATGATACTTGCAGCGTATACTATTGAATTTCACATTCTTGAAAAATAGTGGCTTAACATACTTACCAATAAATCATAAGAGAATTTTCCCAGACTCATCATCTGAGTCGACTTCTTAGTCCTTATAGGAAATCGATGCTCAACTTTATAAGGAATAGATTAAGGAAACCTAAGTGATGAAGTAGGAAAGGCAAGCTCGTCAACTAGAAAGAAGCTCGATCCACAAGTCTCTAAGAGAAACCTGATTTAACAGATGAATTTTAATAAAGATACTTTTATATTAGCCTCATAGAAGAGGAGATATGCATATGGTAGGGGTACTTTATGTTTCTTTATATTATCGAGGAAGGATCTAACTCTACTTCATCCTTTTATTATAGTTATTCTTATTAGGACTACTCTAATGCATAGGAACACAACTCTTTCACCCCCAACAAACATCTTAAAAAATGGTGGGTACTCTAGCCTTAACACCCAATTCTAAGAGGCAATATTAAGGCACATTATTTCTACTGAGTTGGAGTGGACTGAAAAGTAAAAGCATGCCATAGAAGTCTTATTTGGGAATAACCTTTCTACATTTAAGGAATATGTGATGCCATCTATTGATATGTTTGGGCAAATATCATAGATCCCTGGAGATTTGAAGGAAATGAGTGGAGGAAGTCTCTCCCATCGTTTAAGACAAACTATACAAATGAGCTTCTATATAAGTGTTTTTACTTTTTTTTGTTATTTTTCTCTAAACTTTGGTCTCTTATAATGTTGTTTATGTAGGCCTTTCATACACAGATGCTTATAACCAAAAGTTAGAAGGTCAAACATGAATAAATGGCTTGAACATTGACAATGGCTAGGGAGAATTATTAGGCTCTTCAAGCAATGATGGAGGTACAAATGCATATAGAGAACCCATTTTATGACTACTAAGAGGTTTACCACAAAGTCTTATAGGAAAAGTTAGAAGGTCGAACATGAATAGATGGCTTGAACATTGACGATGGCTAGGGAGAATTATTAGGCTCTTCAAGCAATGATGGAGGTACAGATGCATATAGAGAACCCATTATATGACTACTAAGAGGTTTACCGCAAAGTCTTATAGGAAAAAAACACTTAGGCTATGCATTTTGATATTGTTAGAAATGTTATTAAGAGGGTCCACTAGAAGCTTTTTGCCAATTATAGGAAGATTAAGGAGCTGGACTTAAACCTGGTAAGGACATGAGTGATGTTGATCAAGCTTGGGTTAATTATTCCTAGTTGAGGCTTTAAAAGATAATCCTAAAGGTTTCCAAGTCATATTCAAAAGGACATTCACTATAAAAGCCAATTTAGTGGACAACTTAATAATGTTAATGAGAGATGTTAACTTCCTTAACCTGTCAAAAAGTACTAAAATAAACTTCATACAGGTCTTCCACCTGGATGTGATTCCTAAATCTAGAGATATTTTTTTAAAGAATCTTGAAACCAGTACTTGATATGCATATTTGGGAAAGAAATCTAATAATAAGGAGTTTTTAGGATCGTTGAGCTAGGGGAGCAAAGTTAGACTAAGACGGGGCATATGCCTAATGTTGTTGGAATAAGTGATTCTAACGTAAAGGATAAAGACTGATGTAGTTCTTATTGTTTTATTTATAGTATTTTGCTAACTTTCACCCTATTTTTGTAGGATTTATCTAGTTTTTATGTTGGACATTTTCTCAAGTTAGGCTTTATAACTGACTTTTATATAATATAAGTTTTCCTTTAAAGAGATGGAAAATCATTCTATGCATTATAACATTAGGCATTCAGATTCAAAGTTTTTTTATGTGTTTTAGCAAGGGATCTAAAGTCCCCGTACTTAAAAATAATTCTTAGATCTGAATGAAGAGTTTATCTGAATGGAAAGTTTATTTGAAAGGGATTTTACCTAAATGGTTTTTTGCTTGAATGAAGTGTGTTTGAATGGAGAGTTTACCCTAACCCGAATAGAAAGTTTACATAAATAGGAATTCTTTTAAATGGAGAGTTTAACCTAACTCGAATGGGAAGTTTACATGTTTTTACCAAATTTAAGTGTATATCTTTTAATTAGAAAATTTTCTAAGTTTGTGTTGTCATCTAGTTTGAGCAAGATAGCCCTTAATGTTTTTATAGAGAATGGAGGATGCCCTGTATTATTGAGTATATAGATAAGCTCATTTTTTTTAGCCTAAATAGGAATGATTTGTATTCAGGCAAGCTTATATCCATGTAAACCTACTTTTTATCCTAGAAATAAAAGACTAAATAAAGACATAGATATTTTTCATGGAGAAATCTTTTATTGAGAGTAATAGAGAGACAATCTTAATGAAGAAAACATAATGGTAAGTGATTTAAATAGAGCACAAAATACTACTTATTATATTCATAGAGTACAAAATATTCTTCATTGATAATATATTTTTAAGTGATTTGAATGTCATGCATGAGGAAAATTCTTCTCTTTCATGTCTTAAAGATGATAAGTGTTGGGCTTGATAACTTTTATGACTTTGTATTGCCCATCCTATTTTAAAGTTTGTTTGACCATTCCTTTTGAACTATTTATTGCTTCTAATTTTTTTAACACCAAGTACCTCACTTTGAACTATCTATTTTTTTACCCTGGTATTATAATGTTAGAATATTCTATATCTAAATGTTAAATGCATCATTTCTCATCAAGGCAATTAGTTCAGTATTATAAGTGAGGATAAATTGTGTTTCTCTTACAAATAACTTTTATGTCATTCTATAAGATTACAAAATCTTATAAAGAAGATTAACTTATTCCCTCTTTGCTTCTTGTATTTTCATTTTAAGCTTGTTTAGGAGGACCTTGTTTGTGATTTTTACTTACCTGCTGGTTTAGGGATTGGACATGAATGAGAACTTATAGCCTATATGAAACGTTCAACAATGTTTCCTTTTTTTTTTTAATTAGGTTTCATTGTTTGTGATAAGGACTTTGGAGAGTCTAAATAAATAAATTATATTCTTTTATATGAATGAGATAACTTTGTTGATGGTTATCTCAGTTATGGTTGTTTGAATAGATAAATTATATTTTTTTATATGAATAAAATAACTTTGTTGATAGTTATCTCAGTTATGGCTTCAACCTTTACCTATTCAAACCATTTTTTTTCTTAAAGCCTTAAAAAATAGACCCAAGATGTTCATCCCTAATTGAGGGAAAAATCAATTGATGCAATGGCAGTCATCTAAGCATATGGTTGGTGAGGAACTAGAGAAAATGTTTGCCATTTATCATATTTTTTTCACTAAGTTTATGGCATCTTGAAAAGTGGTGAGCCAATAGAATCCTACTCATGTGTTATGGACAACCAAGGCCCTTGTACCCACATAAATACCATAAACTCGTTAATAGATCTCCTTTAACACATAGTTGCTTTCCTCGTAGGATAAACACATAGGTAGTGAAGTTGTTGTTATTCTCCTATAAAGTACACCATCTATAAGAAAATATTCTTTTACTAGCCCTTCCAAATGAATGGTCTTATTTTTGTCTAAATTTTTTTTATATATGAGTAAGTATTACTTAAGTGGAGTCATCTAGTTTTCTATTCCTATAGTGGTTTAGATGGTGCCAATAAATTCCTTTTTCTTGCTCAATACTTGTCTTTTTAAGTTTTTATAACTAAACACCAAATAAGATTTCCACTAGAATGGAATTAGTCATCTTTTAAATATTGGTTTTGTTATTTTCAAGTTGGGGAATCATAGCAATGAAGATTGTCTTCCTATCTTCTTTATTGGAGACAAAGTGGGCTAAAACCTTTTACTAGTACTTAATCATAGATGAATATTTAGCATCAAACTAGCCTTCATATTGGTTAACTACAAATTGAGAGTCATCATACACTTAGAAAAGTATGCATTTAAGGCCTCTATAGGATAGGTCCAGATAAGAAAGCCTCATATTCAGTCAAATTATTAGATGAGAAGAACTTAAAATAGAGTCCGCACTTAAAGATTTATCTATCATAACTCATCAACATAACCCTGGCCCTTATCTATGGATATTAAAGGACCTATCCATATATAAATTTAACATGGATAAGCTTATTATAGATTTTAAGCGATGTGTTTTGTTCGGGCTTGGGTGCTTTGATGAATTGACAATCTATAATAAAATCAACTAAGGCCTAGTCTTTTATAACAAGCTTAAGGTAGTGCTAAAAGTCAAACTGCTGGTTGGTCAAAACAATGATTTGGTATACTTAGAAATAAGCTTTTAGCTTCCTAACAACACTTACCAAGGTAAAGCCCATTTTTTAAATTTTGAAGTAAATGGTCTTAATGTAATGGAAAGTTTTCCTAGTATAGTACACAAGTTTTTGTATTATTTCCTTCTCCTAAACCAACATGATATTGTCTGTCGGTTTATCATATACAACCAAAGAAAAAGGTATTCACCTTCCCTAGGTTGTGATAGGACTTTTGAAAAGAATTATGAGGGTTTGAGTTCTTTAAAAGATTAATAGAGTTATAGAGTCAATTCAAAATTAAAGATGATTTCAACATCTTGAAGAATTATAAGCATTGTTCCCCTAGGTGAAGGATGAACCTATTAAGGGTGACCGTTTTTCTTGTTAGCCTTTAAACATCTTTCTTTGACTGGGGATAAATCATACCCAAGATGGCTTGAACATTATCGGGGTTAGGTTTTGTCTTTTATTACTAATTAGGAACATAAAGAATTGCTTCCCTTTTATGAGAAGACGCACTTATTAGGGTTTAACTTCATTTTACATTGGTATATAACATAAAAGATCTCCTATAAGTACTAGAGATATTATTCAAAAGTTATGATTTCAACCAATATTTCATCCATGTGGGCTTCCATATTCCTGTCTAGTTAGTCCCTAAAGACCTTATTTATCATCCTTTGATAAGTGACCCCCAATATTTTTTAGCCCAAAAGGCATGGTCTTGAAATATTTTATACCCCTATCCATGATAAACAATGTCTTATCTTCATCATCAAGATGCATGAGGATCTCATGATAGCTCAAGTTAGCATCCTAGGACCTTAGGAGTTCAAACCTAGCTATAGAGTCCACTAGTATATCTTAAGGAATGGAAGTTGTCATTAGGGAAAGATTTATTAAGGTCTTGAAGTACATATATATTCACCATTTCTCATTAGCCTTCTTTACTATAACCATATTAGTGAGCTAGTCTGCGCACCACTTTTGAAATGAATCCAACTCCTAATAACTTGTGAACTTCTTTAAATATAGCATTTTATATTTCCCTCCTAAATTCTCTTTTCTTCTAGTAGATAAAAAGGAAAGAGGGACTGATATTCAATATGTAGAAGGCCACATAAAAGATAATACCTAACATGTCTAATGGCCTAATAAAAAAAACTTTCTTATGTTAATGTACTCTATGAGATATCTCTCTTGATTAGGGTCTGAAATGGACCCAATATTGGTAATAATGCTTACATCTTATTCATAAAGACTCATTGCTTTTAAATCTTTTACAAATCTAGTCCATATCTCTTTTAGGGACCCTGCAATGTCAACCAATAAGGCTTTTTTGCCCTGGATGCAACTAGAGGTGCATTCCTAGAAGCCATCGAGCTCCCCCTTATTATAGCCACTCTTTGTTTAATAGAGAGTTTTGCATCAACTTGGCATTGTACTCCAATATTGTTTATCGCATTGATCTTATAAGAACATGGTTTATCGATGATGGCATGTAGGCCAAATCCATTTTCATTATCATAAAGGTTTTTTGAGAATGACATTTGGGATAACTACCGATGGAGACTAATATTTCTATTACATCCTCAAATGACATGTTTTTTCCTTCAATCCCAATCAATAGAGTCTCCACTAAATTCAATCTAGAGGGGCCAATACCCATCTATGTCATCACTTATCTAAAGAGAATGTTCAACATATTCTTATAATCTACAAGGACTCTATGTGCCTTATGGTTAGAGAGAATGGTGGTGATTTTTAAGTATATTTATAAGGGAAAGCCAACCCCTAACCATCCTCAAATATGAATATGATGGGCTCATATCATTAGCTTAAAAGATGAAAGGCAACAAACACTTGTTTTTTATAAGCTTTTTTCTCTAAATTGAAGTTATCACCTATTGAAAGCCTATAGGACCACGTTGATCTCAGGTAATATCTTATAAGGAAAGCCAGCCTCTTTCCTTATTAGTTTCGATTGGGCATCTTTTTTGATAAATTATTGGAGATAACCATTGGTGACCTGTCTCTTTTTTTTTAAAAAAAAAGTTTTTTTAAAAAAAGTCGTATTAGTCTTTAGTGTTGTGGCCCATATCTTTATATAAAAAAATAGTGGTTTTAGATTTGAGTGTATTGGCATCAAGTTTTATGGAGGTAAACACTATATAAATTCTTTTTTTTTAATGGTGTCAAACACTTCAATTTAGGTAGTATTTAAAAAAGTAACCATGAGTTTGGAAAACATAAGCAGATAGAGAATTAACCTTTTAGGGTTTTTTTTTAAGTGTTCGATAACTATTAAGAGATCATCCACACTTGTAGAATTCTTTATTTTACTTTTTCTTATGAAATTGGAGGTGACCTTGCTTGACCACACTATCTCCTAAACATAAATGTGGTTTTCCATTACCTACTTGACTTGAAGAAGAGTTTGGTTTGGGAGAGCATATAATTATTTCCACAAGGCTGAATTATAGACTTTATTGATCAATGAATCAATAGAAATGAGTTTAATTAAACCTGTCACTATGAGCATTTCTTCGTTGAACCTTTTTTAAGTAACTTTTAGTGCCTTCATCCTTTTATTGTGTAATAAAGAGTTTAGTTCAATTCTTTTTATCTTGGATACTAAGTACTTAAGTGGGCAATAAACTTAGCACAAATATATTAAAATCAATAATGGAGTTAGGCTCCAATTTATGGTGCCATGCCTGGATGGACTTGCAAAATATGGTTAGAAGAGTTTTTTTTACATGGCATCATTATCTTATATGATAAACTCTAGACTAATGTGTATATTTTGTATATGTTCCCTCATATTTATGAGCCTGTCATTGTTTGTTAGGTTTATCTTTGTAGAAATAAAGTTCTTAGAGAGGCAGATGTCTAATACCTAGTTAGGCAATAGAGAATCCCTCACTTAATGGTGGATTCCTTCACCCTAGAAGACTGTACAACCATGAATCTCACTTCTCTTGATGACCTGTTTTATTCAATGCTTAATGATGAAGGCTCTAAAAAGAAGTGACAATTAATTTTGTGCATGCAACTATCTTATGATTTTTCCTTAGATTTTAGAGGTCATTCTTTCAGCACCTAGTTTGAAAGAATTATTTATGATGGTGAGAGTGGCTTTTGGATGGACTTTGCGAACAATGATATTTTTGGTGAATCTTCTACACATCATCTTAGTCTGCCTTTTCTAAAAACTAGAATTATCATGGGAATTTGATAAAGCAGGTGGTGGAACTAAATGATGCCACCTACTATCTAAGAGACAAGGCCCTGGGTTGCTCTTATATGCTTAAAAAAGCCACAATATACATTCTCACTTGCTAGGCAAGTTGTTGAAGATGTAAAAGTGTTGATGGAGATCTTATATATAAATATATGACTCTCTCTTATGTTCTAGTATTTCTTGGTTGTTAGTCATGAAAAGAACTTGAAAATAAGTAGAAAGAGAAAAGCATGAACTAGTTATTGTTCAACTCCACCCAAACGACTCCACTGATGAATTCTAGAGAAGAATTCAAAAAAATTTAGGCTTTTTTCACAGCTAGTTGATAGGCTTTAAAGGTTGAAGGTAAAGTTTTGGCTAGTAGTCCATAAACTCCTTAAAATAAATCTTATGTGTAGTCAATAGACCCTCTAATGCATAAATTAATATAAATATAGAAGGAATGTATCCTTAAAGATTATATGTTGTATGTTCCAGAAGTAGTGAATGAGAGTGATAAATGCAAGGGATATAAAGGAAATGAATGTCTTTCATGTGTGTTTTTATATGAGTTAATGAGCTTAAAACTTTACCTAGTAATTTATAGACATTTATGTATTCATGAATCATGTCAACTTACATGGAGTGAAAGGAAAATAAGAGAATAAATTGTGTAATCTATTAAAGGATAATTATATGAGTAATAGTCTTTAGTGATGACATTATTGAGTGTAAAAAAAGGTCAGGTCTTGGTATGATCGTCTTAACGTTGTTTTATAGGACTAATGATGGTAAGGAGGTCATGCTAATATTAAATGCTAATTACATACCAAATAGAGGGTTAATGAGCACGAGTTGACCTAGTAGTTGGGTTTGGACTTAATATCTTAAGCCCAATCACTTTTTATTTGAAGGTAGGTTTGGCGTCGTTATCTAGAACCAACTATCAGGATAGTTGGTCCCTAATGCCCAATATCAAGCCCTATCATGAGAAAGCTAAGCTCGGGATGGTTGGTCCTTATAGGATCCAAGACCAAACCCGTACCTAGAGAAGGTAGGCTCAGGCAGTCAATTTCTAACTCATTACCTTTGTGTTTTGGGCTATTTGGATACATGACTATCACTTTCATTATCTATATGACATTATAACGAGTTCTCTTCCATTGTAAACCAAAAGGGAGGGGGTTTGACATATAGGATGTTAAAATGCATGTTCAATGTGTTTTCTCAAAAATAGGATAAAAACTAATTAATTGAGTCATTTTTTGAAAGAGAGGATTCAAATGATCATTAATTGAGAAAAAAATGCAATCACAAAGTTGCATTTGGATTAAAGAAATGCAATTTATTAAAATAAATGTAGAAATAGGATAATTGCAAGATGTTTTGACAAAACAAAAAATGTTTGGAAGGTCTCATTTATATTTTGTATCAATATATTATATTAATTATATTCATGTTTAATTAAGTTAAAGATTTCTCCTATTCGCAGATGATGACCTAACTTAGAGGCTTTTTTGCTAATATTTTTTAAAGGAAATATTTTTTGTGTTTGTAATTAAAAAATAATAATTAATGTTTCACTATTATTAATAAATTTCATTTATAGAAAAATATTTTAAATCAAATTAGATTTCATAAAATATTTTACAGATAATGATCAACTCCTAATTTTTCACTTATAGTATGATCTACCCAATTCAATTATTACCACATTGTCCACAACCTCCTCCTAGTTATCGCAACCACCACCCACCATTTTATTCTATTATCTTCATTATCACCATCATTATCATCATTCCTCCACTAGCTACTATGATCATTTGTCGTCATCACTATCTTCACACCACTATAATCACTTAACCATATCATTATTCCATGGCTACCTTATCACTACCTTATCAACATCACTAACCATCATAATCCTTTAATTTTAGTACAATAAATATCATCATAGTTATTATTTTATCACCATTATCATGTCATATTACTATTATGCCATCATTTACCATGCAACACAAAATATATTTCATTAAAACATGTATGGAAAGATTTTATACATAATATGCACTGAATAAGAAACTTCTTAAGAAAATCTACACAAATATAAAACTTTTACTAGTATGCTGCTTTCATTGATTTCTTGAATTCAAACCTTGAGATAACAACTACCTGTAATAAATTCATGTGAATGTGCTTTTTTAAGATCATTCAAAGAGAAAATTCAGTCCCAATTGATATATAAATTATCCAAAAATATCTTTTACCATTGAATTTATATAAAAACAAAATTAGATAGGATTAATTTGGTGTAAAATGTAAATATCATGAACAGTAGAAAAGTACATATATATAGGTTCATATTTAAATTAAATACTTGTTTGAGTGTCTAAGTCATATTTGTTTTTTTTTTTTTAAATCATCTTTATTTTAGTGATTATATGATA
>Ga0307517_10003667_pt1 | contig 23882 bp, 35 predicted proteins | sample 23_EM_MG_FD_194515 | JGI IMG/M metagenome (GOLD analysis project Ga0307517, IMG submission 194515) | Populus trichocarpa ectomycorrhiza microbial communities from riparian zone in the Pacific Northwest, United States - 23_EM | ecosystem: Host-associated > Plants > Roots > Unclassified | place...
GGGACGTGGAAGACAGACTTCATGAAATCGTCGATGCCAATGAATATACCATGGTCCCTCTAGATCGTCGGCCGAGTCCTCCATCAGCTACCAAACGGACGGTGGATTCTTGTAGAAGGCCGGGGGGGCAGATTCGGATCGTGGGGTCGGTGGTTTAACAGGACGGATTATTGATAGAAGTTGACCAAGGCCATCGCGAGATTATCACTGACGGAGAAGGGGAGAAGACGCGTTCAGCGAACGAGAAACGCGATAAAAGTGAGCCGGTTCGACGCCCACGTGGTTATGGATAAAGGTCACCTGACGCACTGATGCTCAGGACTCAAGTACTCAATGCTGGAGGTCCTGGTCCAGGAACAAGTTGGAGTGCTGCCATTTTCCCTGTCGGTTAGCGATGGGGTCGGATGGGGTCGTTGCGCGGTTCTGCGGCACCGGGATAGCATCTGTCATCTGTCCCTCGACCGCGGGGTGTGAGTTGAGGCCAGGTCGGCAAAACGAGGAACAGGGCCATACGCGCACAGGGGTGGTTGCGGCGACCGCCAGCGGACGGACCGTTCACTATGCCTACAGGTACGAGTCAATCGTTCACAATCGTGACGAAACCCGCGGCGCTGTCGAGGTGAATGCGCCGGGCGAGCGGAAAAAATCGGAACGGTCCAAAGACGACCAGTACATGTCGCACCCAAGGACGGATTTACACATATTTACGTAATGGATTATGCATAATGAGTTCACGTACTGCAGCGCGTTGCAAAACGATAGACCGCTTTTCAAAAAAATAGTGGTGTTTTTTTTTTACACAACTGTCCACTTTGACATGTAAACAAAGATTTACATGTACACCCTGACCGGCAGAGACTGCACACGCCCTCACACCCTCCCGAACACCTCCGGAGTTAAAGCCGGAGGTATAAACCACTGTGTCATTCTTGCTTGTGAGCGTGGGGCAGAGTTGAGTGTAGGCATGGGCATGGCGAGGCATCCGGATGGCCAGGGGGGTGGCTGGTGGGGAACAGCGCTTATCAACTTCGTTGATCCCCGCACCAATTCTGCACCCAGAATCTTTGTTTACATGCCAAAGCGGACAGTTGTGTAAACAAAAAAACTACACTATTTTTTTGAAAAGCGGTCTATCGTTTTGCAACGCGCTGGACAAGATCTTCGCGGAAAGTACGGTTGGTTGAGTCAATGCGAGGATAAACCTGGAGTAAAGGTTTGATCCGGCTCAGAACACCGGACCGTCCGTACCGTCACATCGTAAAAAGGATGTATTGAAAACGCTCAGTCAGAAACCCCTTCAGGAGGGGGGAAACATGTGATTACAAATAACTAAGACGTGAGTTTGCGCAATCCAGAGTAGTAGAATGAACGGGTATGCTGTGTAAAGAACTGGATCGACATTAAGAGAGACTAGTACCACGGACCCGGTTAACACAATCGACAAAGGGTAGGGAGATAGCGAAACCACAGGGAAAAGCAAAGAGTGAAACCAAAATCCGGGTCGTAACGTAGATGAGGGGGGCGAAGGTAACAACATGAACTGCTATGCAAGGGTTCCCATGGCATGATTCATGAGAGGTAGTGAGAAACGGAGAAAGGCATGGAAAACTATTCGTAACAAGTCGTCGCAACCGCATCCAACCGCTTAAGCAGCAACGGTAGCGGGAGCAGGGGTAGCTTCGACGATCTTGGGAGGCTCGTTCGTCTCCTTGGGCTCTTCCTTCTTGGCCTCCTCGACCGCCGCCGCAGGAGTGGAATCGGCGGCGGGGTTCTCGAGAGGCGCAACAGGAGTGGGCTCCTCAATCTTTGGGGGAGCCTCGTCAACCTTGGCGGGGGTGTTGATATCCTTCGATTTCGTCTTAAAGAATTCGTTGACACGAGCGGACAAACGACGACCAATCTTGACAGGAGACCTAGGGGACTTCTCCTCTTTGTCTTCCTTCTTCTCCTCCTCCTTCTTGGGCTCCTCAGAGGTGGTCTCGGGGACAGGAGCCTCGGACTCGACGGGAGCGGGGGTTTCGGTCTCCTTGGCCGGTTCAGCAGGAGCGGGAGGCGCCTCAACAGCGGACTCGGGAGCCGGGGCCTCCTCTGGCTTGGCATCAGCAGGGGCGGGCTCCTCAGCAGAAGCGGCCGGTTCCTCGGCGGCAGGAGCGGGCGCCTGAAGCAACAAAGCACGATCAGTAAACCAGAATGAGTGAAATACCGAAACCGACAAACCTCCTCCTTCTTCTTTTCCTTCTTGGGGACCTTCTCCTTCACCTTCTTCTCAACCTTGGACTTCTCGTTCTTGAGGCCTCCCAGAAGTCTGGAGATGAAGGACGGGCTCTTGGGCCTGTCCTCCTTCTTGGTGGAGGTCTCGGCCTAAAAAGGAAATCAGCGACAATCAGGGATGAAATGTAATGCCAACTCACAGGCTTATCGTCCCCCTTGGCTTCCTCCTTAGCATCATCCTTGGCGGGTTCAGCAGGAGTGGCTTCAGTTGCTGAGGGCTCAGCGGTATGGTTGACGACCGCAGGAGTCTTGACGAGAGAATGGCGCGTGAATGACGTGAGGTGCTGAACGAATGAGCGGCGTGGACGCACCTCAGTCGTGGCAGGCTCGTCAGCCTTGACATCTTCTTTGGGCGCGTCCTAAATGGGGACAAGGGTGAGAATGAAAGACGTTGGAGATACGGGTTAGACGACGCACGGGAACCGGAGCAGGAGTCTCAACCTTGGTCTCAGGTGAGGGCTCGACGGCAGGGGTAACCTCGGTCGGCTTGTCCTCGGGCTTGGGAACGGCGGCGGCGGCGGTGGTGGTTGGCTCAGACATTATGCTTTAGGAGAGGAAAAGTTGAACACGGGTCGAGAAAGGGGGAGAGATTGGATAGAGACTTACACGTGCGGGTATCAAAAACAAAGAGGGAGGGAAAGATTGCCGTGGAGGATAGACAGGTAGAGGAGAATAAAGAAGAAACCACTTGGGCTCGAGGGGGAGGACGGTTGAAGTGGACGGACGAGAGAGAAGTGGTGAGGGACCCAGAATTGGTCTAAACCCTTATTTATCCTGTTTGCAGAGCACAAACAAAGACCCCAAAACCCTGATTATCTAATTATTTTCCACTTCGCTTCCCGCCGGTCTTCTTTCCCACGCTCACTTCCTTCGTGACGGTACGTCACACGACACACTGTGGAGACTACAAAGGGCTGGCCTTGATACGCACGATTCTGTAGATACCTCTTGTACCGATACCACCACCGCCAATACCCATGCTACCCGCTCTACTTGCGGTCCTTGCTACCTTCATCGCCAGCCTTCTCCTTCTTCTTGTCTCTCTCTCGGTGCCTATAATCAAAACCATCGACCTCTTCAATCTCAGCATCAGTTACAGAGACGGTTCGTTTATAAATTCAGGCATTGACGCCGTGGTCAAGTTTGGCATCTGGGGGTACTGTCGTTCAGCCATCGAGGCCTCGTAAGTCCGCGTCGTGTACAGATTGCTTATACGTACTCGAATTTCTAACCCACGCCCGCTTATCACTAGCGTCTTTGGAACAGGCACCCAGACGGAACCGTCCTGTTCCAGCCCCAAACTTGGTTATCAATTCGAATCCGCCACCGCGAGCGCTCTGTACGTCCAACGTCTTCTTTCCCCCTCCTTCTACAGATGGACTTGGGATTTATGCCGTATCTTCTGCACCGAAGCCAGCTTGGTGACCTCACCCACATTATCTCAAAGGCGTTGACCGTCGCCCTTATTCTCCACCCCATCGCTTGTGCCTTGGCCTTTATTTCCTTTGTTGTTTCCCTTTCCGCTCTCGTCCGACGACGGCGCCACTTCCAAACCTATGGGACCGAACGCGATGGTCGATCTCGCTTCAGCTCGATCATCAGCTTCGCGATCATCCTGCCAGCTGCTCTCCTCACAACTACAGTCTTCATTATCGATGTTGTCTTGGTAGCAGTCGCTCGCAAAAAGATACGGGATGCTCTGAATGACAATCGGTCTGTCCACCTCACCTGGGATAGCGCTGTAAGCCCGCTCTCTTCATCAGCTAGAACACCCCTGGACTGACGCCCGCTCTTCAATGCGCCTTCATCCGGTAATCTATCTAGGTCTGGATGACTCTCGTGGCGGCCCTCGCCCTCTGGTTTGCGCTTTTCGCCACCATTTGCCCATGTGGGAGCCGACTCCGATATCGGTTCGTGTGAAATCCAGTTTATGCCGGGGGGACCACACTTCCCCCGCTTCTTTTTCGCGTAGCGCTAACCCTTCCCTTTTCCAACAGGAAGCGAACCTACTACTGAGCCGTTCGAAGCACCCTCTGACTGATGGTTGATGGTCTTGTCGACACGTTGAACAGTTGATGCGATGACCATTTGTTCCGATGTTGTGTCTGTACTGCTGTAAGAATACCCGTCAGCCGCTCCTGTCTCCCCTTCCCGCTGGTGCGGATATATGGGCGATTGAATGGAGAAGAGAATAAGCACGACTGTCAGGAGGTCTCCTCTTGACCGTGGTCTTGTGGAGCTCGTGTCGAGTTTATGACCCGTCTCGATGGGCCTCCGCCCGTGTGGCCCCCTCGAGCCTTGACTCACCAGACGCATCTATGACACCATAATCTTCGGCTTTACGCCCCCGACTCCGATCCTTGGCACATGACCGCCAACGGAACAAGAGCTCTGGCTCGAGGGTGATTTGCCAATCAAGAAGAGCACTTACGCAACCTTTGCGATAATGGTCGAGCATTTGCCGCCGAAAGATGATCCTTATCTGCACGCGCCCATAATTAACTGTGGGGTGATCAGGCGTGTTGGGTTCTGCTGTGTTCCCGAGTTTGGTTAGGGTGCGCTTCTAATCTCAGACGAGTTTCACCTGTAGTCCTCTTTTTCTAGTCAGGGTCAAACCGTGGACCGCCGACCCGAGTGTGCGTCACGGAAATATGCGATCTCAGGGCGTAGCAGAGGGGGTAGAACTGCATCCGACGGCGGGTGAGGGGGAGAATCCGATGCACACTTACCGAACAGGTTGCGTCCGCATTTCTGGATATAATTAATAATCCAAGACGACCCGCACCTGACCCAGCAAGCACCCATTAGCCCGGCCGTTCCCGCGAATTGCCGAAGTAGTTGCACTCCGCCATGCCCAGCGATCTTGACCGGTCCTCTTCCCAACTTTCCTCCTCCCTCCCTCGCTTCTCTGACCCCATGTAGCCAGATCGCTCAACTCCAGCGTTGCGAACCAATAACCGAGGAAGAAGTCAAGCAACTCTGCCTCAAAGCAAGAGAAATCTTGATCGAGGAAGGAAACGTTCAGGTTGTCGATTCCCCCGTCACGGTACGCCGCGTCATTCTGGGTATCATGCACTGGGACTTACCGCGAGTTAGATATGTGGTGACATACATGGGCAATTTTGGGATTTGCTCCAGCTTTTCAACGTTGGTGGACAATGTCCAGAGACCAACTATCTTTTCATGGGTGCGTCCCACGCGACCGTCTCTCCACCGTCGACCGAACGCGCCTTTCGCGTCATCTAGGTGACTTTGTCGATAGAGGTTTCAACTCGGTGGAGACTTTCCTCCTCCTTCTCGCTCTCAAAGTCCGCTACCCCGAACGCATCACACTCATCCGTGGAAACCACGAGTCCCGTCAAATCACCCAGGTATACGGTTTTTACGACGAGTGTCAAAGAAAGTACTCGAGTTCAAACGTTTGGAGGTGGTGTTGCGAGGTGTTCGATTATCTGGCTTTGGGGGCGATCGTGGATGGACGGGTATTCTGCGTTCATGGCGGACTGAGCCCGAACCTGCAAGCCATTGACCAAGTGCGCCCCTACATCTACTGTGGAGGCATCCCGTAGACACGCCTGTGCTGACCATGCGCCTCACAGATCCGCGCAATCGACCGGAAACAAGAAGTCCCACACGACGGCCCAATGTGCGACCTCCTTTGGTCGGATCCTGATGGTGAGATTCCTTCCGTCCCATCGCCCCCTTCGAACCAGATCGGATACCAACGCCGAAACCTTTCGTTTCTTCCCCATCCCATTCATCTGTTTCAGACATCAAAGGCTGGGGGGTATCCCCGAGAGGTGCCGGGTACCTCTTCGGCGCCGACATCACGAAACAGTTCGTCCACGATAACGCCATAGATCTGATCGCCCGCGCACATCAGCTGGCCATGGAGGGTTACAAAATGATGTTTGATAGAACGATTGTCACCGTCTGGAGTGCGCCAAATTATTGTTACCGGTGCGTCTCTCTCGTCATCTTTGCAACTTCCAATTGCGACTATTCGGTACTTTCCTCGTATTCCTACTATTCCAACGCCCGGAGAGAACGGACGCTGAGAAATATGGCTTAGATGTGGAAATGTCGCTTCTATTCTGGAGCTCGATGAATGGCTGAGCCAAGAGTATAAAGTGTTCACACACGCACCCCCGGTCAGTTCGCGTGACCTCCTGCATTCGGATCGTTTCAGGGGTTTGCTAGTGCTGATCGTGGTCCTGATTCTAAACGATTCCTCCTCCAGGACGTCCGCTCCATCCCTGCCAAACGGCCGCCGGCCGACTATTTCCTGTAACACCGCCTCAGTTGCGGCCTTCTGCTCTTGCTATCAATACATTTGCCCGCTGTTGATCACTTTCTGCCTCCTCGATCCATGCACGAAGTCATCTTAGCGCCGCAATTCGGAGGTGCCGGCAAATTGGGACCTTTTAGCAAAGCCTTTAGGTTTTCGGAAGGGTCTCGTTACACATTATCTCATCTCCTTTCGTCATAGCACTCGAAAACAGATATAACGTACGAGGCTAGCTGATACGGTTGATACGCTAAAGTATCCCGATCTTCTCAGGCGAAAGAAACAAAAAGGAACCAAGACGGATTCGTACCGTGGTTAGGTTTAACCCCAAGTCAACACGTTAACGTTCGCACCGTAGTACCGATCTCCGTGAACCTGGTGTCGCCTCAGCATGGTGTGGATCTCGTTGAGTTCATCATTGCCCAACGTGACGTCCATAGAGAGGAACCGGGAATAGGAATGACATTAGAACCTGCATGCAGCAGAGCCAAAATCCTGATTGGTGGGCAAAGTTCATACAGGAGGGGAGACGGGCGCCGGCTGACCTAAGTGTCGGATCCAAGCAAGAGAGAGCTGACCCTAATCCCCTTCCTTCCCGTGACTTCGGTAAGCCCTTCGACAATCTTGGCGTATGTTCGGACAACGTATCAGCGGTCACGAAGTTAATCCACGCGTTCGGTTGCCGAACCGCTTCGGAGAAACGCTCGTATCAGAGACAGTGGTCGTTCCTGTCGAGATCTGAGCGAGATTTGATCTTCCCAGTGAGGAAACCTCGACCGAGAGGAGCGCAAGCGACTACTGCGACTCCGAGGACCTTGGCTGTAGCGATAACTAAAGGGGTGGAATGGGGAAAGGATTCGCATTCTCATGATAGCGGTGAGGTGGAACCCAGTGAGACGTCTGTACAACTCTCTTTGTTTTTTATTCGTAAGACCACGGGTTGACCAGCACACAAAGGGACGAGCATATCGCATTTGCTCTCCTGAGCTGCGATGCAATCGAACTTGCCCTCCTTGACGAGCTCTGTGAGGTCTTGACCATTTTTTCGATAGGGGTCTTTGGATCCACTCGAGCGCTTTCAAGGAGGTCGAGCGTTTTGAAGCTTGCGAGGTGCTTGTTGATGTTGTCGACACTTCTGCGGAGGTTTTCTGGGCTGGTGTACCGCAATCAGGCGGACAAATAGACGCAGAGATTGGGATTGGAGAACATAAGAGGAGTCAGGAGCAAGTCCACCCTCAACGAGATCCCCCCGGCGAGCGTCAGCCCATTGATCTGTCATTCCGCGACGAGTGTGTTGTATATGGGAGGAAACTGACTTACCTTCACAGACGGAAAGTCTTGTCCGCATAACAGGGCTACTTCTCAAAGAAAGCAGCAAGGAGGTCGAGGTTCGCCGGACCAAAATCGTTCGCATAAAATTCTCCTACGAAACTGACCACTCACCGTCAGTCACCTCCCCCAGTTCTTTGTGTTGTTGGTACATGACCCAGTCAGATCATGCACACCACTATTCAAGAACATCTTGATCCCGGGTGGGAGGTTGTCGATTCCGGCCTTGATGTATGATGACCCCGAAGACTTGTTCGTACGGAACCGGGTTTGCGGTCCAAGTGAGCATCATCGAGCCATGCTGGATGAACGAAACGAAACATTAGAACCGGGATTTGCTTGCGTCAAGCATCGGGTGGGCTGTACGGACAGCAACGGTGACCCCAGAGGTGAGGGTCCCGATGTGTATAGTGTGAGCTTCCGTAGACATTCGCGTGCAATGGTCGTGGATTCGGGACAAAGTGTCGGGATCTGACTTTCTCCCGTATTGGGAGTGCGGGGTAGGAGGCGAAGCGATCGGCGTTAACTAGCGGCGGTTCTGGGCGGTGGGGTTGGGCTCAAAGCACGGTTGTTGCATAGGTGACATTGGTACATAATGCATAACGAGTGATTAAAGTAGGCACATAGATCTGCGAATCGAATTAAGATTTGTCGGGGATGCGGGGGGGGGGGGTGTAGCACGACTGAGGGAAAATGAGGGATGGAATATGACAACGCAAGAAGATACCTAGATCGATATATCACCAGAGTCAAGACCATTCACTACTTGCCTCAACTGGTCTCTAAGTTTCCGTCCAGCCAGGTCTCGGTCCTTGATCTCTTGTGCGTAGGCGATCCTTGAGTCGTCCAACTCGGCCTCAACACCAACCCTCCTCACCCTTTCCTCGTCCAGTTGAACCTGGAGCTCTCCCAACCGCAATCTCCCCTGGGCAAGCTGAGCGTGCATGCCCGCCAGTTTTTCCCTCATGTTCTCGATTTCAGCGTCCTTCTTGCGCAATTCACCGGGGACTCTTCCGGCCAGTGCCCACATCCGAGCGATCCACCGACGTCTGCTTTGTGTCATCTCGATACGTTCGCCCTCGGCTCGGTCGAGTTTGTCCTGCATGTGAGCAATCCTGCCCCGTAAATCGATGATGCAGGATTTGAGGCGTTCGATGGCCGCCCGTAACTTCTGGTTCTCGACGCGAAGCTCGTCGCGTTGTCGGACTGTCCGATCTGTGACGGTCTCGATGTTGGAAACGGTGCCTTGCCCGTTTCGAGAGAGTTTCCGAAGGACGTACTCCTTCTCTCGCTTCAAACTCGCGATCTCACTCTCCATTGCAGATACCACATCAGACTGGGGCTCGGTTTCTCGCAGGGCGGGAGTGGGAGAAGGAGTGGAAGGGGGATCGTGATCGCCCATGAACGTGTCGTCCACCTCGGCGTCTCGTTCAACAACAGTGGAAATCAACTGTGAAGGTATGAACAGGGGAGCCAAGTGTGACGAGTGGCAGATGTGAAAACGAACCTGATTTCCGGGCGCCTTGATGGGGCTATTACCAGGGGTGGGGAGACCATAGAAAACCTCGGTCCCACGCCGGGTAATTGTGAGGCGTGCGAGTGGCTGCTGAGAGGGTCCTGGTTTGTCCATCGGGAGAGTGAAGGAGACTCGAGGTTCTTCTATGATCTCGTCGAGTATGTTGCTGGGGGGTTCTGAGAACGGTTTAACGCTGTAAAAGTCGGTCAACTCGACGCACGTCTTGGAAAACCACCTGATGCCTCACCTTTGCTGTGGGGCGTTTTCCGGGGTAAAGAGTTCAGCAGCCGACTCTTGGGGAGCATTCTGACCCTTGGGCTGCCAAAAAAGGTGTCAAACTTGAGAATCATAAAAGGTGAAGGGGGCGCACCGGACGAGGGGTCCGAGAAGATCGCGAAGAGCATGCGGACCCTGTTACTGTTGCGGCGACTTCTAGAACAGACCGATCACGGGTGATCTTCCTGTTGGTGAGTACACCAGCGAGCGCGTTGACGCATTTCGCTCGTTGTTTGTTAGTAAGTTCGGGGTGGGAAATTACGAGGTTCATCCTGGTTAAGCGGTACATGAGTAAAACCACGAGATCCAACAGAGGTAAAACTCACGTTTTCCGTGCTTGTGGGGACAACCTCATGTGCCCTCTCTCCAAAGGGATGATGTTGCCTATATTGCGCTGCGATACGTGGGCAAAGATTAACGGGAACTCTGCTGGAGAAACGACATACCATCTGGTGGATTCTGTTTCTACTGGCAGTGATGTAGGGTTTGGTTGTCTTTCCAGTGTGAGCACGATCTAAAGATTTAGGTCAACGACCACGTTTGCGACAAAGGTAGGTGGGAGGTAATACGTTGTGCCCGTACGGTGTTAAAGTGTGTAGTCTTGTGGGGACGCTGGTGGAGCGCCGAGACAACCTCTGAAGGATGTGTTAAGAGTAGCCGCGGTTCGATGGAGAGGGCGCACTTACGACCGCCAATGTTCAGGCCATCATAGGGGACGTTGTAATCACCCGGAGCCATCCTGATGTCAGGGAAGGAGTGAGGGGGTACGGCGTTGAGGCAGTTTCTTGCACGATAGAACCGTTTTATACTGGCGACAGGGTGGGCGGTGTCCATGATCTGAAAGGGCCATGGAGGTAACCCTGCACCTTTCTGACCATGCGGGTCCATGCGACAAAGCGTCCTGGTCGCCTGACAACGCCAGAAAGCAACCGACGGGGCGTCCCAGGCATCTTCTGGGTGGGTTTGACTGAGGGAGGATGAGCAAGCGTGGGGAAGAGTTGCTTGATGTGGGAGTGCAGCGCCATTCGCAGTTGGGATAAAACAAGTGGCGTCCTGGCACGATCCCTCCTACCGCGCTTCGACTGCGACTTTCTCCTCTTCAGCCATGGCCATGGATCGTCTCGCCGCTTTGAGGGTATTTCTCTTTTCCTTTCTTCTGCCCACCTTTGCGCTTACCCTCTTTCAAAGGCCCAGCGACAACAGGACCCCGCCCAGAACAGCTACGAGCTGAACCCTCAACCGACAACCAACTACGAATACGCCAGCAACCAGAACCCGCAATATGGGAACAACCACGGAAACGGGACACCCGACAACTTCTACGACGAGGTATCTCATCCCCCATCCTCGTGCCTGTCCCAATTCTCACTCAAGCCGCACCAATCACTCCAAAAATATCTCTGTCTAGGTCTCGGACGTCCAGGGGCTAATCAACCAGTTCAACAACGACGTTACTCGTATTTCAGAACTCCAAGGGAGGTCGCTAGGCGCTGTTGACGGAACCGGCCAGAGTCTTGCGTTGTTGGATGACCAAGTCGCCCAGACCCGGGACCTCGGAAACCAAATCAAAAGACGCATCGAGGCACTCAAGAAGCAGCCTGCCCCTCGTGGTCAAGAGGCTCGCAAGAACCAGGCACGTCGCCCTCGCGCGCTCATACAGTCCCCTTATTGGTGTTACTGACTGCGGAACCGGAAACGAACAGGTCAATGTGGTTGCCAAGCAGTTCATGACGGCTCTTCAGAACTACACTCAAGTCGAGAAGGAATATCGCCAGAAACAACGCGCTCGGGTAGAGAGACAATTCAAGATTGGTCAGTCATGATCATGCAACCCGGGGTGAGACGCAACAGCGCTGAATTATTTCCTACAGTCAAACCAGACGCCACCCCTGAAGAAGTCACCGCTGTCGTTGATGATACTGATGGAACTGGCGGTCAAATCTTCTCGCAAGCCGTACGTTCAGCGAACCCCATCCAACTCAACCAATTTTACCAATCAATGGTCCCCATAGCTCTCAGCGTCGACCAGGTATGGTCAGTCCAGAACAGCATACAGGGAAGTCCAAGATCGTCACGAGGACATCAAGAAGATTGAGCGCACAATCGAAGAGCTCGCTCAGTTGTTCAATGACGTAGGTTTTTTCATCTTTCAACTCCCAAAGATTCCTCAGCTGACATGTGATTGCAGATGAGCGTCTTGGTCGCTCAGCAGGACGAGTCAATAGACTACATCCAAAATACGGCCCAAGACATTGAGCAGGATGCTTCCAAGGGGTACGTCACATCTAGGAACGCCCCCTCTCTCCATCATTGACGTCATTCCCCAGGGTCGAACACACGGATCAGGCGGTCGTGTCTGCTCGAGCTGCTCGCAAAAAGCGATGGATTTGTTTCGGTCTTTTCATCCTCTTGTTGGCTGTCATCGCCGCTATTGTTGCCGGTGTTGTTGTCACAAACAGCAAGAAGTAATAGTTCCCTGACGTTGTCGTCTCGCATTTCCGCTGTATAGTACATGCGCGCTATCTTCTCCTACGATCGTTCACGTTTCTTGACTTTCCTCTCTACTCTTTTAGCTATTTACTGGCCCACAGCCAATTTAAAGGACCGCCCGGGTCATATACCTCCACTTTTTGTCGCTTCCCTTGTATTTATTGTTAACTTTACGGACAACTGCGGTAATGTCTACGAGGAGGGCCTTTGATAAATGGTTTCACACGAGCGTTCTTCGAACCCCACTGCATCACACCCGGCAGCGTTCCTCTGTTGGTGAATTTCACGGTTTGCATTGTGCATCACTGTCCGTCAGATCAGTCGTACCTCCCGAATGGATTTGCCGCCTCACGACATTTCGGATCTGGGGAGGTTCTCACCGACCCCAAAACTTGTTGCATCGAAGCAACCAGGGCACTCGGTATATCCATCGCATTTATGATCCCCCCAGCAGACCGCGTGACCGGCTTCTTCACCTATCACCACATACTTAAAAACCGCGGGGTGGCCTTCACAACTTGACCTCCCATCGACCCTCCATACCCTTCCCTATGAAACTATGCAATGCGTTCCCCAACTATCCGAGCTTATTGCTTTTACTTTCCAGGGTGGTGGTTGGATACGATAACGGGCTCGCTCGAACCCCACAGATGGGGTGGAACACTTGGAACAGGTTCGGGTGCGATATCGACGAGGAACTCATTGTTGGATCCGCGAAGGTCGTAGCTGAGAGGTTGAGAATGTACGGATACGAATGTGTGTTCCGTCCCTCGTAAATCTCGAGCCTGGGTAGGGACGTTCGCTGATTCTTTCATGCACAGATATTGTGATGGACGATTGTCCGTGCCTCTTCTCATTGCCTCCGCCTACCAGTATCTAAAGCTACTCTACAGGCTGGCATGATGTTTCGAGGGACCCAGATACTGAAGCTCCTCGTTCTGACCCCGAAAGGTTCCCCAATGGGATCAAGGCGGTTTCTGACAAGGTCCACGCCCTTGGACTGAAGGTAGTTTGTTCCAAATCTGTCTCTTTTCTGGCAGGGGTGGTACGGATATCTCAAATGTTTCCCCGTTAGGTTGGCATATACAGCAGCGCGGGGAGGTCTGTGTCAAGGCGGCCCTCAGTCTGGATCCACGTTAACCAGAACCGACAGGTATACCTGTGGCGGACGGTTTGGTTCCTTGGGTTATGAGGAAATCGATGCCAAGACCTACGCAGAGTGGGGAATCGATTATCTCAGTGAGATATCAAGTTGCTCTTTTGCTCTGGGTCTGGTGCTGATTACTCTCGTGACCAGAGTATGATAACTGCTATAACGAGGGCCAGAGTGGGACTCCGCTTGTGTCATTCGACCGGTACGCAAAGATGTCTCGCGCACTAAATGCGACCGGGCGCCCGATCTTGTATTCGATGTGCAATTGGGGCGAGGATCAACCATGGAACTTTGCGACGGTTAGTGGTCGATGACATGACCACAGCTTTACTGACAGCGGCTGGCTATGGAATAGACCATTGCGAATAGCTGGAGGATGTCTGGAGACATAAGTGATGTAAGGGTCTTGTCTTCCAAGTCCGGATGGGTAGTCACCGACCATGCGTCACTTCAGCGATTCGATGATTTTGACGAACGGTGTCCGTGTACCGATATGATGGATTGCAAGCTTTCCGGATACCGTAAGATCGTGGCCACATACCAGCCTCTAGTTTCCTCGAGCTGATGACAGTCTATTTCATTACAACCGCTAGATTGTGCCATGACTCGTATAATCGACTTCGCCGCTCCCTTGGGGCAGAAGTCAGGTCCTGGGCGGTGGAACGATCTTGACATGCGTAAGCCTCTTCCAGGAACGTCCTACCTTGAACGATCTCATGATGCAATCCACAGTTCAGATTGGGTAGGATTTATCACTTCTTGATCCCCCCTATTCCTCCGTCTATGTCTCTTACTCTATGTCTCTTACATTTCCACAGGAACGGTGGCATGACGTTTGATGAATATGGTAAACTTTTCATTGGTATGTAGTGGGCCCAGCGTTCTGACACACGTCCTTAGTAACACATTTCTCAATGTGGGCCCTACTAAAGAGTCCATTGATGATGGGTCACGATTTGCTCAATATGGTGCGTTTTGTATCCCGTGAAGCAAGTGACCCATGACATTCATCTCCGGTTTGTACCTTCAGTCCAACGAAACTTGGACCATCATCACGAACGCGGCAATCATCGCGATAAACCAGGATCCAAACGGACAGTCAGGGATACGACTATGGAAGCGACCACTTCCTGAGGGCGGTGACATGCAGTTATGGAGAAGTGAGCTGGTAAATAGGTGAGGGGTATAGCGAGCATAGACTCGACGCCCGTTTTGAGTTCACTTTCCGAAGCTCCTTCGCGGTCGCTCTCATGAATACCTCTCCTGAAGGGCAAGTTGTGGGTGTTTCGTTTAAGGACGTCTTCAGAGATATGGTACATGAATCACTCTCTCCGCGAATTCACTTGACTTTGTGCTGATCCGTTCACTTAAGAATAAGGAGTGGAGGGAAGCCACCTACACCGTTTATGACCTGTGGGAGAAGGATGAGAAAGGGGAATGGGGGCGGAGCCTCGGAGAGATGTCGGGGGGTATACAAGGGGTCGTTGTTACAAGCCACCAGACAAAGGTTTGGAAGTTGGTCCAATTTTCCCAATAACTGTGTAAGCGTGGGAGACACGCCCATCCTCACCTTTCTTGACTTGAATGCTCCTTGACTTGAATGCCGTGTACATGACCGCCTAAATTGATGTTCGGGAAGGGAGCGAAGAGGAGTGGAGCCGCAAGACTGGCTAAAGAGAGGCAGCGGGGGCAACGGGGTATTTACTTGTCGAAGGAATCTCGAGTTGATTGCGAAGTTTGAATCAGTATCCAAAGGATGACATCGATGAACCGAGCAAAGAAACGTCAAGTAGAGTGATGCGCTGGCCAATGAGGGCGGCTCCCCTCTATTCCATCGCCTTGATTTCAAAACGTTTCCATTCGCCTTTATCTCGGGACAACTGATCTGGGTCCCAGCGTAAAATTGTCATTTCTTCAACGGGAAAATATTCCATTGCCCGCGGTTAGGATGGCTATGGATTGCACCGGTCATTGTTACCACGGGCGCCAGGCGGATGTAAGAATCAGGCAGAGTGTGAACGACAGAATGATCTGCATAGAAGTGATGGGCAGTGTACAATAGGGGGGAATTCTATGGAGTGCAACCATGGCATACACCCGCCATTGGATCGGCGGAAGAAAGATCATGACCACAAGAGCCTTACAACGATCGCCGCTATCACCTATCAAAACAGGAAGTGGGGAAAGAGCTGTATGATGAGTCCGTATAAAGTCGGGGGATAAATGGAAGTCGAGTGGGGAGAGGAATCGACCACGCGTCAAGTGGCACACCGTGGACTCACGTAGGCAGGAGTTGGCGGCCGAAAAAGATCACTCCTGGAAGCCAACGGGACAAGGCAATCCTTGCTTCCATATAACCTCCAACAATACCCTTCTGAGTTCCTCGTGTCCGCACTTCATCAGCACGATATCGCCTTCAGTGAGACTTGGCTCGCGCTGGTGGAGGTGTTTCAACCCTAGCACATGATACAAGTGTCGAAGAGGAGCTTCCCGGTCTCGGGAGACCCACCGAGAGCCCAAGGTAATCCCACTCTGAAAAAACAAGAAGCATATATAATTTGAGGATTTCGGCGTCCCCAAGTACTCGGACTGCTTGGATAACGTCTCGCTGGGTTCCCTGGAGTCGCCCCCAGCAAACAAGGGAGAGAGGTGGTTGCTGCGACCGCATACAAATAGGTATGTGGGGTCGTAAGGAGTCCCGAGAGGCAATGTGCAGCAGCGCGTCAACCACCGTACGTGGGATTACCGAGGCCACCGCCGCCCACAGTTGTATGAAATTTTGATTGTTTGTGAGTCTGTCCCAGGGCATGTGAGACAACGCAAGGACTACCATCCGCTTCAAAGAATCAGGGCGCTCTTCTTCAAGCAGTGTAGTAGCTTGTGGTTCAACGTGACACCATACGAACCCTCATCGACGGCACTCGCAACGCGGAAAAAACACCTCAGGCACCCCGTGTTGCCGATCTCGCTCCCGCCAGGCCACGTATAGAAAGAGCGCAGTAACGCTCTTGCGCTTCGAGTGAACTCGACCTGGATCTGCGGTTTCAATCACGGTTCCAAGTTTCCGACTTATCAGGGTCGAAAGCTTCCCCAGCTGAACACTAGTTCTGAGTCAGAGGGATCAGCACCTGCAAGGCGCTAACATACCACTCGTCCAAAGCCGTGGTTCCCGCACTCGAAATAACACAACCCAGGTCGATCACAATAATTAATAGGCAATCGGCGATGGCTGAGGTCGGAAGTGGAGGGTTCTGGGACAGGGACTGCATTGTGAAACTGAGGATCCAACGAGGTACCTTCTTTCGACTGTCTCTCCTTCGGTATTCGGATTGGGCCAGCTCGGTGAGAGCATGTATAACCATGTCGTGTTCCTGACTGGATGGTCCAGAACCATTCAGGTGGACACACCGATATTTCTGGTATTGGTGGAATAAAGAGTGGATTGCGCCAAAGGTGAGAAAACGGGGGTTGTTGAAATGTATCCCGGTAGGAAGTCTCTGATGTGACGCTGGCGGATGTTCGCAAGAACGTGAGAAATTGGGTCCACGACTGAAAGGTGTACAAAAGTGCGGAGGACACCTGTGGCAGAAACTGTTGCAAGCCGCTCCAACCCTCGGGTAATTGCTGTATCTGTGTTGACGACTTTCACGCAGTCAATAAGAGCGTTGAAGCAACCCGTAACCAGGGTGGGTTGAAGCCCTCGAGCGCTGCCATTGCTGCAAAATCGGTGCAGAGGCGGACATCCTTGCTCAACGACGTGTGAAGTATCCACGAGATGCAATGTAAGTCCAATACTGCCGTTTGTTCGTTAGAGCCCTGCCCTGGGGTGGAACTCGCACCAAACAACCGGATGTACACTCCACGAACAAAAACCACGGGCAGCCGGGCGATCGTTCGTCCGACACGGAGGACATCAATGGCTAACGCGTGAGGGACTTCGCGGAGAACGTCCTTCAAGAAAGACTTGACCCGGTTTCTGGACCAGAAGGACCTATGGTATTCCGCATTCGCTCGGAGCATGATGGCAGTGTGAGAGCGCCCAAAAACACCCCTACAGGCCAAAATGGCAGCCAAGGCAGCTGGAGCAGCTGAGAGAAGCACACGGGATCCAGGCGTTTGATACGGGTGGCTCACAGAGACTGTTCCTGCTGCGACGGTGGATGTGACGCTGAATGAGGTGACGCCAAGCACGATGGACGCGATCATGGTGCTGATTTCTCCACACGAGGGTGCTGTTGAGTTTCCTCTGTCGATTCTGGCTGTGCACGTCGGCAGAATCGGATTGGTTTAGCCACTGCTTGACGAGCGTCGCAAGGAAGGCGGAGAAGAGTGAAGCGGCGAGATTGGCGTATGGCAGGTACTGAACCTGGATGATGGTGTGTGGAGGGCCAATCCATTGAGGAATAGTAGGGGTGCCGTTACCGAACGTGGTGTTGTCCACCTTGTAGAGGAGGGGGGCGGCTGTCTCTTAGCTCGGCTCGGGCTGAAGCTGAGAATGGCCCTGGATGCTGAAGGCAGAAGTCACTGTAGAGAACAGACCGGCCTGTCGCGCGAATCAGCATACATTCACCAGGGATAGCACAAAACTCACAAATATCGACGTCGTATTCAGATCCTCGTCATACTTCATGAACTCCCTATCGTACTCCTCAGCGTCCTTGCGGTAGTCTTCGTAGAATCGAGAGAGAAGATCTCCCTGGGTTGAATACACATCTCGTCCCTGACTGGGGACAATTTCAGTGACATTTAGAAAAGATGTGAAGCGGCAGCCCACCCATCTCTACGTTTTTTCATTCTGGACTGTGTCTTCCTCTCTTGGCTCTCCCCCAGTGCCCAGGCCGTGGTTAGGTGTCAGATAAACATAGTACCGCTGATAGGGTAGTGAACCATGCTCTGGCGTTATTGTCTCAGCAGGGTTATCGGCAGCACCCTGCCGCTCCTTGGAACTAAAATCCAAGCGATCAGTGGCAGGCCAACCAATCTGTGGTCAACGCGACATACTGTCTCCGCTTCACGCCCCTCCGTGGACTGGGGTTCAGGCCTTCCTCAATTTCGCGCCCCATCCCACCACTTCCGTCTTTTCAACTGTGGGGGAAAACGCAGGTCTGCAAAATGAAACCGTGAAGCGACAGGGGACTCACCTCACCACCACGATGTCCTCCAGAACTACCATCCTGAGAGATGCCAGTGTAGCACACCAGGATATGATGGGTAGACGGTGGTAGGAGGAAGGAAGGGTAGCAAGTGATCGAGGAAGCGCTGGTGCATAGAAATAGATGCTCACTTGGAGACTAATGCTTGGTTCACAATATCACCGACCTTCATGTCATTTGGAATTTGACGGTTACAAGAACTGTTTCGGTTTTGTTTATTCTTCCTCGAGAAGAAAGCATGGGGAAGCCGACGGCCTGTGGGATTTCGGGTTCTCTTGTCTCAACGCGTGCGGTGACCGACAACGCACCAGAGCGTTCGCGTCAATCATGTCAGGACGCGAACCTACTCGCAAACCTGTGAAACTGGTGTTTTGCAGGTATACTCCTTGTTGAGACCGCCTTCAGCAGAACTCCCCGCTCGTTCGATCAGTGGAAACTCGCGACTGTTGCATTCAGGCATCAGCGCATCAGGTGATTTTTACAGGTGACCACGTGCACTCAAAAGGTACTTTAAATGGGCGTGCCTCATCGCGTTTTTCCGCCATCGCGACGCGTCTTCTCCCCTCACCACTAGCGGTAAAACTGGCGATGGCTTTGGTCGACTTTTATCAGCAGTCCATTCTGTTTCCCCTCCGACCTCAGGGTCCAAATCTGCGTTCCAGCCTGCTGCGAGAGTCTGCTACCACCCGCTTGGTGGCCGATGGAGACCCGGCCGACGACCTAGAGGACCATAGCATATTCATTGACATCGAAGATTTTATGAAGTCCGTCCTCCATGTCCCTTCCGATTGGAGGGCCCGCTGGGGACCAGTCATCCACGCTGTGAAACGAAACCCAGACTTCATGAAGCATTACCTCGAATCCCGCGTCCTCCACGAGAAGGAATACACGGAGCCTGAAGAGAGATACTACGAGCCGTTCCTGCTGATGAACGATGTCACCCTTCGCGTGGCGTTCCCAGCAACTTTTAGTCAAGATACACCTTCCACACCGCATCCGTTGACACAACTCGTCCACATCGTTAACGATGGGTCATCTGACTGCGTGCTCAATGAAGGGAGTTCGATCCCGAAATTGGTCACCGAAGGTAATGCCACGCGAATTTCCACGTTTGCTCCCAACTGACAGGAAGCAGAAGAACACCCACTCACCAACCGCACTCAATTTTCTGACCCCTCGCGACCTTTACTTGGCGGACCCATACCTAGTTCCACGCCGGGAAACACCTGGAAGCGGAAGCGAGACTCAGAGTCTGGCCCAGAGCGCAAGAAACGAAGACTAGGCGTCACCTCGGCTCCAGGAACAGTAAATCTCGAGACCGGTAGTGAGGCATCCTTCCCGATGCGACCTCAGCATCAGTGTAAACAACCAATCGAGGTTGGCCAATATCTCATGGAGCTCCTCTCTGTCCGTCCACATGTGACAGTCGGCCTCGTCCACCGCGATAGCGTCCAGTTCTATCACGCCAATCATTCCGTCGTCCTTGTGTCCTCAGTGGTCGATCTCTCCCTCCACGACGATGAAAGTGGAATCGACAGGTTGATTGCAATCTTGATCGCCTTCCGCCGCCTTTCTCTCCACGATCAGAGAATCCTTGAGGCTGGCCAAGACGGCACAGTGCTGAGACTGCAAGGGAACGAAAAGGTGGAAGGTCCCATAGAGATCGAGCTCGGAGCGGTTATTTCCATGTCTCCTTCGCTGGTTGGGCGGTCGACGGCGGTGATGCACGCGACATCTGCCAAGTGGCCAAACTCCCGACTTGTGGTCAAGATCAGCTGGGTGGACGAGTCCCGTGTTTCAGAACAGGAATTCATGGACAGGGCGGTCGAGGAGGCGACGAAATCTGGACACGGGTGGGCTCTCGACCACCTCCCTCGATTCTTCTATGCGGAGGACATCAATGACCCAAGCTACAGATCTGTCCGAGAACTCTTCAAGGTCGCACGGCTTGTGAACAGGAAGTATACCTACGAGGGACGCCGAATGAGAATCGTGGTCCAAGAGCCCTTGCATTCCATCAAGACGTTGACGAACGTGAGAGACGTCGGTCAGGTCATGCTCGATGTGGCATGCGGTGAGTGCCCTCCCCCCCGAACTTTCGGCTACTGTCCACTTACACTGGTTTAGTGCATCGGTGGCTGTACGATTACCCTGGGATCCTGCACGGGGATCTAAGCCTTAGCAACATCATGTACCGGATCATCGAGGGTAAAGTCCACGGGGTGCTGACCGACTACGATCTTTCGTCCTGGAAGGCCACTCTAACCGCCGAGAAGGACAAAAGCTCGCAACAAACGACTGGGACTCCACCCTACATGGCACAAGAGTTACTCAGGGGAACGAGTACCATTCACCTGTACAGGCACGATGTAGAATCCCTCTTCTACGTCATGCTGACGGTGTGTGGGCGCCGTACGATCAAAAGTAAGAGGGGGAACGGCGATGGGGATGAGTGGCAGGTGGACATACGGGAGGGAAAACTCCCATATCAGGACTGGTTTGAAAGCCAAGACTCCGTACTCGGTTGCCTCAAGATATTTTTCTTCATCGATATGGACGCCATTGAGCTATCCCCATCCTTCGAGGCCTTTCGCATGTGGCTACAGGACCTTCAATGGCTTTTCTCAGATGGATTCGCGCTTAAGTTTACCCACGTGAAGCGGGAGGAACGGGCCGGAAGTAATGCAAGTGGCCTTGTTCCGTTTGACGACGAAACATTGGGGGGCTGCATCGACTATTCCACCTTCATTGAACCAACCCGCCACCTTACAGGAGAACTCAAAGGACTTGCCATCCGCTACGACCCATCACCACATTCGCTCCGGGCTTCGACCGATTCGGTTCTGGTTGGCGACGTAACACCCCTTCCAATCCTCTCCCAATCCTAAGCTTCACGTTCGCATTTGTGTACTTAGAAATAGAATCAGATCTCTGTAATATCGAGGATTGTTTCCAAAGGAATCCTGGAACTCGGTTCCCCCAAGACAGCGACGAGTCCCGAGTCCTATCCTTGGCGACGATCGAGGTTGGTCCGGTCACTACTTCCTAGGACGCAGATCGAGGCAACAATCCGTCCGTACGGGGATCCCAGCGGACATTGCAAGAGAAGAGTTGAGCGTGAGCCGGTGCTGAAGTCTCGGCGTACCAAGGGCCGACTGACTGACGAAACGTTGCGATGTGCTGGCGAGCTCACAGCTGCACAACACCGGGGGATTGGGTGGCCCGCGAGTAGTCCCCTTCAACCTGTACACGACCGGATTCCAACCAAACAGGGGGATGATTCCACGTAAATTTGAAGACGTCTGGAAAAATCTCTGCGATTGGGCGACTCTATACGAACATTCCCATAGTGGTACCTGGAATTACAACAGGCTAACATCATCAGCCCAGGGTTAACCTTCTTGTTGGGGTCTTCGGTACCTGTCAGGAAGAAGCGGATGCGGTAGGTGTCGGTAAGCCACCGTGAAAACCGCTCCGGCGTTTCCTGTCTCGCGCCAGACTCGGGCGAACGATCGGTGAAAAAGTTGGCTTCCACACACGAACTGAGATCCGCACCGTCAGATTGTTTTCGTTATCAGGGTCGGGCGTGGACCAGAAGTACAAGTCTTTTTTTTTTTTGCAAATATCGCCCGGGTTAAGTGGTAGAAAAACGCGACTCGTGGGTTCTGAGGGCAACCCCCCATACTGAAAATTGTGATCCCTTTCCCGAATTGCTATCGCAGGACATCTGGAGGCGAGCGAAGTGAGTGTCACATAGCGCTTGTTCACGTACAGCGGAAGGCCTCAGATTCACCCACGAGTAGTTATGCAATCACGGTGCCGTCCAAGCGGCTCTCCTGGTTTCCTAGAAATCCTTTCGGACCACGGAGTAGAGTATCTGATGCTGTGAATGCGAGCGTCGAAAAGACACCTCCGATTCGGCAATCCCCAGTTCAGCTTCTTGGAGACCACCATCAGACCTACACATCCGACGGCCAAGACGCGGAACTGATGAATTCTTGATCGTATCTCGTGTGTGAGCATCTTACAGTGGTCCCAATCCCGTCGAGTTTTCAGTTTTATCATGTCAGAACTGACTTGAACCTTTCTGTGCAGTCCGTTGAGGAATACCACGGGGTTGGTTCCTGTCCTCGCCATCTGGAATAATGTAACTTTGTGTAGGCCGACCACTAAACAATCTCCACGTTCCGCTGCCTCAGGCACGCACATTTTGCAACCGGGCACAGGACTGTGGAGCATGTGTATGATCGAACCTCGGTTTAAACCTATCTCGCCTGAGAAGCACCAGGCTTTCCGTGCAGCCTTCTGTGTAAGCTCCCACACTCCCTTGGTTTTCGGGTTTCCTTGGTTGCCGCGATGATCATAAAAAATCAGGACCGGCACTCCGGGGTCATCGCAACAAGGAGCCGCGCACCCGTTGAGCGAATCTCATTAGTTGGCACGTAAATTACACTTTTCTGAAGATTCTATTTCACACCTTAAGATAAAATCGCGAGTAAATTCCGGTGGTGGCCTTGGATTCGTTCGTATTGACTTCCCTTCCCGCAAACAGCCTCTTTGTTCAGCGGTCCTTCCAAATGGTTGTCGTCCCTCGAATCGGGGTTGTGTATGAGCCTCCGCCTGTGTCCTCAAGGACCACACAGATCGACCGGCCTCAGTTGTGCCCGACGGATCCTCTCCTCCCTCTACTATACCTCACAGGCACCGGGCTCTTAGTATGGCGGCTTCCGGCGCTGCGGAGACAATCTTTCAGGAAAGTATCGAGGAGGCGGACGTGATGTAAAAGGGTCTGACAAAACAACGGAAACGGAATGGCACATCTCGGATAACCACCGACAAAACCTTCCCTTCTCTGACGATCATCCCGTCGGTATTACCGTCCGGAAACTCGGGACCGAAGTGGACATCGCCGCTCCTGTTGTGGATATGTTCAATGTTAGATGCACCAAGCCCAAGGTCGGTGATGTAGAAGGTGATGCGGTGGCCGGTGTTCGGAGGAAGAAAATCTTGGGGGGTGTTTCGGTTGATTTACCCGCTGGAACCCTCACTGCGATAATTGCGGGTAACGGGAGTGGATAGGTACGCCTCTACCTGCGTACGAGGGGGTTGGGTACTGCGGATAGTCTCCCTAAACGCGTACACGGCCGGATTCTGACCAAGGGAGGCGTTTCCACGGAAAGGGAACAGCCTTGCACGGCGTGTGGTAATAATAAATAGCCTGTCGAGTCACAATACTTACTCTTCACGCGTCTGGAGGGCCTAGATTTGAAACGCTAGCCGATTTTGGATGGGGAGACCGTGGATTGAACCGATCCGAGGAAGTGAACCCTTCTCATGTCGCATCGGGTAAATGGTTGTGACGCCTGAAGCGAGAAAAACAACCCGCACGGCGCCATGCAGACAGTT
>Ga0307517_10003668_pt1 | contig 23879 bp, 15 predicted proteins | sample 23_EM_MG_FD_194515 | JGI IMG/M metagenome (GOLD analysis project Ga0307517, IMG submission 194515) | Populus trichocarpa ectomycorrhiza microbial communities from riparian zone in the Pacific Northwest, United States - 23_EM | ecosystem: Host-associated > Plants > Roots > Unclassified | place...
TTAAAAAAACTGGGCTTCGTAATTGTTTTTTTATTTTTTATTTTTATGAGATTATTTATGACTTGTATCACGTGCTTGACAAGTTAACTCATTTTTTTTCTTTTTTTTTTAATTAAACATATATATATATATTTTTAATTTCACCATTCAACAACTCAATCTTTATATATATATATATATATTCTTTTCAATTTCATTATTGAATGTTAGGTTATTTGAGAATTGAGTTTGATATTATTTTCTTAGTTGGATTTCTATGTAGTTATCTTCGTCTTATTTTGTTATTTTTTAGATTTTAATCTTCAACATTGAATTCGTTGGAAATAAAGTTTCATATTTGTTTTATGAAGTTATTCTAGTTTTAAGGGTATCATGAGTTTAATAAGTTAGCTTAGATTGACCTGAGTTGTTTTTTTTTTTGATTATTTGTTTAATTGATTTTTTAAAATTTTTTTATCCTTTAACATTGAGTTTGTTGGAAATTGGGTTTCGTAAGTGTTTTTTCTATTTTTTTATACAGAGTTATCTCAATATCATGACTTAAGTCGCGTGTTTAATAGGTTAACCCATGTTGACTCAAATATAATTTTTATTTAATATTTGTTTAATTTTTATTATTTAGTATTACGTTGATTAAGAATTGACTTTCATAATTTATTTTGATTTTTTTTCTATAAAGTTATCATGATCCAATGATCTGGATTATAAATTTAAAAAGTTAATCCAGATCGATTTAATATATTTTTGCCTCAATATTTAAAAATAAATACTATATTAATATTTTTTTTAAATATTATTCAATATATATCATATTTTAAATTTTTTTATTTTAAAAAATATGCTAATAATATTTAAAATTTGTTTTATTGTAAAAAATTTTAAACAACCCCGCAGCACACCAATTGTACAGTATAACCCCAACGGCCAACTGGCAGCTGATATTGTTTTCCGTTGTACTCCCCGCCTAAAATCCCCGTCAATCACAGGAGGACACATGTCAAAACCAGCACCAATCCCCTATAAAAATATCCCTTCCACTACTACTATTCAAAAAATATCGTATCCTGCTCTCTCTCTTGCTCAAATGTGGTAAAAAACAATAACAGTTTCCCTTCCTAACGTCACCACCATGAACACTAGTAGAGCTCTTCTCTACTCTTTCACCGACCCTACTTTTCGCCCTCTAAAATCTCCTCCCGATATCTCATCCCCTAAAAGAAGACCTAGAGAGCGGCTTAATTTTCGAGTCCGGTTACATACTGATCACCGATGCTGTGTTTTTCGGGTCTCGGTGAGGAATTCGGGTCGGGGTGAGACAGGGAAAGTGTATGCTGATGTTAAGTCGGAGCCGTATGAGATATTGGAGACGGTTCCGGAATCGGCGAAGTTGGAGGAGGATGCTTTGGACGATGTTGTTCTGGATAGTACGGTGCCGTGGTGGGAAGAGTTCCCTAAACGATGGGTCATTGTCATTCTTTGTTTCTCGGCTTTTCTTCTTTGCAATATGGATAGAGTATGTTGCCCACATTTGCTTTTCTTTTTTCTTTTTCCTTCTTGTTATGTTGAATTATTATAAAGAGGAGAAAATAGTACTCTAACTCCGATTATGGAAAATAATTAGTATATTTAATTTTTTTGGGTAATTAAGAAGTAAATTATGAGCAGATGCTTCTTGGCAGGTAAATATGAGCATTGCAATACTTCCAATGTCAGCCGAGAACAATTGGAACCCAGCCACTGTCGGTTTGATCCAGTCTTCATTTTTCTGGGGCTACTTACTCACCCAAGTAACTTTAACATGCTTTTTTCCCCCTTAATTATTATTATTATTATTATTATTATGTATTTGCTTATTAATAATTTTATTTCACATTTTTTTGTTCTAATTGATAGATTGCTGGTGGCATTTGGGCGGACACAGTGGGCGGGAAGAAGGTTTTGGGATTTGGTGTCATTTGGTGGTCCATTGCTACGATTCTTACACCTGTTGCTGCTAAAGTTGGATTGCCCTTCCTACTCGTTGTTCGCGCTTTCATGGGGATTGGTGAGGTAAGTTATCTAGCAAGAAAAAAAAAACGAGCGACTTTGTGTCATATTCTATTTTGGATGTTTGTTAAATTAATTTGGTACTGCTTCAGGGTGTTGCGATGCCTGCCATGAATAACATTCTGTCCAAATGGGTTCCTGTATCAGAGAGGAGTAGATCATTAGCGTTTGTGTACAGCGGGATGTACCTTGGATCAGTTACTGGCCTGGCCTTTTCACCATTTTTAATACATCAGTTTGGATGGCCATCGGTTTTTTACTCCTTTGGTTCTCTAGGAACGGTTTGGTTTGCTGCATGGCTCAGTAAGGTAAATTTTGCACTCTGTAGATGATCATTGTTTTTCAAATAGCATGTTTCTTGCCAACTTATTGGAAGTTGCAGAGATAGTAAAATTATAATTCCATTACTATTACATGAAGCTTTTTGGTTTTTAACAAGTTCCATAATCTAGATGATTAAACCTCTGTTTAGCCTTTATTTTTTCTGTCCATGGAAATTATGATTCCTCATGCAAAATATGCTTTAAATCAAGGGTTCTCTTCCCTAATAAAGAATGTGTCACCTTTCAAGATGCTCATTTTTCATTCTTTCTACCTATAGGCACACAGTTCACCTCTCGACGATCCTCAGCTGCGGCCTGCAGAAAAGAAGTTGATTTTTGCGAACAGTTTTTCCAAGGAACCTGTTGAATCGATCCCTTGGAGACTAATCTTGTCGAAAGCCCCTGTATGGGCCCTAATAGTGTCTCACTTCTGTCACAACTGGGGAACATTTATTCTTTTGACATGGATGCCAACATATTATAATCAAGTAAGTCTTTTTTTCCATCACGAGATTGAATGATTTGACCTGTTGTAACATATAAAAACATATCCCAGATATCTTGAGAATTCTCAGAGTTTAAACTGTTCATTTGACATTTGGACTCCATTTGTCTTATTGTGCATGAGTTGCAGCCAGTGATTTTATCTTAGCTAGCTAATGGGTAAAATAGTCAATGGAGTAACCATTAAGCACGAATAATGTATGGTCAAGGTCGTCATAAATCAATCGAAAAGTGGTGAGAATCAATGGGAAACCATGTATCACTTGCATGACAAGAGAAACTTGGTGTTGTGACTCGCTGCTTACTATGGGATGGCTGACCTTGAAGCTGTTATTTTCAAGTGAATCGTTTACTCCTTATTAGATAACCCTTTTATGTCATGACTCTCCAAGGATTTTAAAAATCTTGTTGGTGTTATCTTCACGCATTTTAACATGTGAGGTACAGGTAGGAACGAAACCATAAAAGGCTACTTGTTATAAGATACACAGTTCATTTACAATTCATCTATCCTGTACCTTAACCTCCTTGTCAAATTCTGCTAACGATGCATTGAATCAAGGAAGTACATGCTACTGTCTCTTTGACCTTCAGTTTTGCTATCTTCTTGTTGACAAATTGCAGAAGAGATTTACAGCTTGGCAATTTCATTTCTATAAAAGCAACCTTTCTCTTGATAATACCACTGAGCAGAATCTCCTTTTGGCCATACAGGTCTTGAAGTTCAATCTTACAGAATCTGGCCTTTTCTGTGTCTTGCCCTGGCTTACAATGGCATTTTCTGCAAATTTGGGAGGCTGGATTGCAGATACTCTTGTGAGCAAAGGTTTATCTGTAACAACAGTCCGTAAGGTATCATTAAGGGTGGTGCAAAATTCACCAATCCCCCTCTCTTATCATCTCTGCTTTATTTGCTTCTTCTTAGCACTATTTATTTCCTGTACTTTCTTCGTTCATTCAATTTTACATGGCAAATGAAACATGCTTTATAATAGTGATGTTGAACACTATTTATTTCATCATGTTTCTTCACTCGTTCAACTTTGTATGGATAATTGAACATGCTCTCCATCCTCCTTAACAGATCATGCAATCAATTGGCTTTCTTGGCCCTGCCTTCTTCCTAACTCAGTTGAGCCACATTGATTCTCCTGCAATGGCTGTTCTGTGCATGGCATGCAGCCAGGTTTGCTTCTTACATCAAAACATGCACCGTTCCACTTTTCAAATTTATATGTATTGACTTGCAAAGGTATTGCACATTGTTTACCATTTGTTATGGTTTATTTGTTCGCACTTTTTTTCTGTCTTGTAAGTTCTATTTATAACCGACCATACATGGAGTTCCGTTGTCTCATCTCAACTCAGAGAAATTTCTGCTAAGAGTTTAATTATTTTTCTTTATCTTTTTAGCTTTAGTGGAATGAGATCATTTTTTTTTTAAAAATTCTCTTCTCTTGAACTAACTGCTTCTTTTTCTTCAACAGGGAACTGATGCATTTTCCCAGTCTGGTCTATATTCAAACCATCAAGATATTGCCCCTCGATATTCTGTGAGTATCAATCCTTGTAATGCTGTTGTCTGTTGATGTCCTAAATCTGGCTTGTTTAGTAGTGGGGGCTACTAATTGTGTTTTAATTGCTGTCACGAATCAACTACCATTGGGTGCCTTTCAAGAGGTCTTTGAAATTCAATGTCGAATAGCTGTTTTTGTTGTATTGTTATATGCTGTCATTGCTTCTATTTCCTAGGAATGTTTACTTAATTGTTTCTATTTTTATTTGTAATTTTTTTCCAGGGAGTGTTGCTTGGTCTATCCAATACAGCTGGAGTATTGGCAGGGGTGTTTGGAACTGCAGCCACTGGTTACATCTTGCAACATGGTAAGAACTCATCCTTGGCATTTATTGCTGCTGGTAAGACAAACTCAAAAGTCTACTATACTATCCTTGAAGAAAACCAACAGAAAAAAATATGAAATTTTCTAGGATGCCAAAGTTGTCCAAGTCACTTCTAGCTCAGTCATTCTGGTCTTGGATTTGTTAGTCAAGACCAATTTGAAGGCTCAAAAATAGAATTTTCGTTCAAATTAACCTTGTTATGGTTTTAAAGACAGCTGTTTTTAACTTTGTGTATTAGAGTTAAGTCCTAGTTTCCAAGAGGACAATTGGATGGTTAAAACTTAGGATTTTCAAATTGGAGGTCTCATATTCAAATCCGAGAATAGGTTTTTAGAGGATGAAGAGGGTTGCCTCCCATCGTCTAGTGCAAGGATTAGTAAACCAGATAAAGCAAAAGTGAAAAAAAGAAGAAAAAGGATTGCCCCTACTGCGTGGTGTAGGATACTAACAGTTTCACTAAATTTACATAACTACTAATGTGGCGAACTATAAAAGGGTAATATGTCATCTATTTAATGAAATGAGACGACAGTTTCACTCTTTCTGATTCAGGTTTTTTCATGTTTGTTTTTCGTATGCTCTATCTTGTTTCACTAAATCTAAATCATCAAATTCAAAATGAATGGTCATGATTTTAGAATATTTTAGATGGCAAAAACTAACTAGCTACTATTCTCCTTTTTAATCTAGATAATTTGGAATTCTGAACATGAGAGGATTTGAAACCGTTTCTTGAGGAAAATTTAATGTTGCCACGCCTAGCGTCACTCGTCATAAAATGTAGCCTATTTCACACTGAAGTTGCATTCTTGGAGTAACAGTTATTTGGGCTTCAAAGTTCAATTCCTCTAGTTGGAAATTGTAATGAATTTGTTTCCATTTCTAAAAAAGAAAGTCAAATTGTTAGAAGCTAAAAACTAAGGATTCCATTAGATTTTCTGATAAGAACTTCTGTGGACATGGTCCTCATTTTGAATACAGAAAAGAGAACAGGGAAATGGCTGTGTTACCCTGCTAGATTCTCATTGCCTTAGTTAACTGTTGCCTTTTAATTCAAGCTTTGAATGCTTCAGAAACTGAGTTTTACATCGCCGTTTCCTGTGTGGCTCACTCCCTGCCTTCTTTATTGAAATTTGAGACACTGAATCTTACACCATCTGATTCTTGTGCATTGCTTCACTCCCTCGTTATCTTCTCAGGTTCTTGGGATGATGTTTTCAAGGTTTCAGTGGGGCTCTACTTGGTTGGAACAGTGGTCTGGAACCTCTTTTCAACGGGTGAGAAAATATTGGATTAGCTTTCATGGAAGTTAACATAGGTGACAGCTCAAGCAAGCCCAGTGATTCCCGCACCAATACAGAAGGATCAGTTGATTGAATGGGAAAAAGTGAAATTGTGAACGAGATTAAATGGAAGAACAACTAGACAAATAACTTCATACAAAACTCTTGAGCTTGAAGAACTGGCAAAATTTCTGAACGCCAAAATTGAGCTCAAATTTTGTGTTGCATGCAATGTCAGGGCCTCTGGCACAAATGAAACAATTGCATACATCTCAATGAAGAATATACCTGTAAAGTATCTCCAAAGCTGCTTGTAAATGTTTACATTCAATACCTAATGAATCAATTCTATGATATTACAGCATGTTTCTTCATTTGTTTTTGCTTTCGCAGTAGTTATATTATCTAATTATCAATCCAAGTAAAAATTTCATTAGGGTAATTTTTTATTTTCGTGTATACATCTTTTGGCATGATCTGTGGGACAACGGGTAATTCTTTCCAAGTGTTTTATTTCTGCTGAAGAGTGAGCTTGATTCAATGGTTTTACGCAGAGAAATTGATAGAACTATGAGTGGATCTCTGTTTTTAATTAGTTTTTGTCCAGGTTGATGCAACGTTCAAATGGTAGCCATTTATTAGATGTATCTTTTTGTCTAATCAGATCTAGTGATGGGCCATTTATGATTTTAGATTATCAGAAAGTCCTTGAGAGGGAAACTTGACAGGCCAACTGAAGTAGAGAAGCTCATTACTTCAATAATTAGCCATCTATATGTATTTAGATTTACAGCTCGACATTCCTTAACCTATAAATTAACCATGCGTGTGCATTTGTGATAGAGCGCACAAAACTCTCATAGCAGGAGGGTAGGAAATTTGTTGCAGATTCTTAAGCATCACAGCAGGCAAGAGTTAATAATGGTAGTGTTTAATTCTTCTTTTTTATTCACATAATCATATGAAAGAAACATCTGTTGATATCGAATATACAACATTACACGACGAACACTCTTAATTTTGAATGGCTTGTATACGTACGTACTGGATTTAGAACCCAGCAATGAACAAGAAATTTAAAAACGGAAACAAAAAACAAATAAAAATGACCCTTTAACAGAATTATGGGCAGTAATACCCCCATGATTTGTGACTGAATGGCTGTCTTGGTCGTCTCCTGTAAACACCAAGCAATGCAAAGTTGAGCAAGACAAGCTCCAGAGATTTGATGAGAATGGTGGAACACTCCTATGCAAGAGTACGTGGATGCAAGAGTACGTGGAGCCCATTCTTCATGAACAATGTAAGAGACATCTTCTGCTCTACACGGTGACCAGGAACCAGTGATAAACGGTAGCGCAACAGCACAGCAGAAGCCACGGACTTCATTTGCAAGTAAGCCAAGTCCTTCCCTAGGCAAGTCCTGGGTCCAGCATTAAAGGCCACAAACTTGTAGCCATCTTTAGGTGGCTCAAACTTGTCCTCTTCTGGCGATAGCCATCGCTCTGGTTTAAATTCCATGCAGTCCTCGCCCCATATGCTCTTCATCCTTCCAACAGAATAAATAGAATACGTAATCGTTGAACCAGCTGGTACATGTGTACCGTCGGGCAGAACATCGTTTTCCACGACGTATTTGAAGTCTTGTGGTACTGACGGGTATAAACGCAATGTTTCAGCTAATGCTGCTTTGAGATAAACCAGTTTATCAGCTTCATCAAAGACTAAAGGCTCATCAAGCCATTTCTGGCGATCATTTCCACGTGTTTCCGTGAGTATAGCTGATATTTCCTTGATTATCTTTGCTTCGACTTCAGGATGGTTCATGACTAGCCAGAAGAACCAGCTAAGAGCAACAGATGAGGTGTCGCGGCCGGCAAGGACAAAGTTGAGAGCAATTCGTTGCAGAACAGAGATTGGAAAGTGGTTACCTTCAACGTCTCTCTTCTTCATGAATCGTGATAATAAATCATCAGACGGGTTTTCTTTGCGTGCTGCGATGGCATCATCCATGTATGTTTCCACAACTTCGAGGCTCTTCTTTAATCTCCTCTCTGCTCCAATTCCTAAGAGCTTCTCCACTCTCCACAAGATACCAGGGTAAAGAAGCCTCTGTAGAGTAGCCTCAGTGGCCGTGTCAAAGGCAATAGCAAATGGATTTTCTGGCATTTCTGGCGAGAGAGTCTCTGGATCCTTGCCAAATGTGAGTCCACATATGTTGTCGAAGGTTAAGCGAAGCAATAATTCTTGCAAGTCCACCGAATGCTTCTCTGTAACTGCCTTGTCCAAAATGTTCCACAGACGATTCTTGATTGTCTGGTTCACCCATCGAGCCATGGCTTGCCGTAAAGTCCGAGTAGTGAACTCTAAAGCTGCAGTTTTGCGTTGAATGAGCCACGTTTCTCCATCACTATTAAAGATCCCCTGGCCTAAAAGATCATGAAACGCAGTTTGCCATTCGGGTCCTTTGGGATAGTTATCAAACTTGGTTCGAAGAATATGTTCCATGTTTTTGGGGTGGCAAGTGACTGTGTAGAATCCTTGTTTGCGAGCAAAGAAAGGAAGTGCTATTGTGCACGTCTGGTAGGTTCCGGCACCACCAGTTGCACGGAGGTTAGCAGCAAGCCAATCATGGAAATTTCTCCGGTTCACGAACAGTAATGGAAGGCTACCCACTATAGGCCATACTTTTGGGCCGGTAAGTTTACGGGCTAGGAGATAGAACCATAGTAGATAAACTGATGTAGCAGCTGCGAGGGTTAAGAGGAAAGGCAAGGTTTCCATGTCAAGGTTTGGTGTTTTTTTCTTTCTTTTTTGACAGGGGCTGCAGAGGACACTGAATGAGAGGGATTGTATAAAGAGGTTCTATATATAATATGGCATTGAAGGGAAGTCTTAGGAGCAGTTGTTAGGAAAATTTGTGCATGGTGGTCACTGCTGGGTTGATAGGAACTGTGAGAGAGACGGCACACGAAAACAACGCAAACTAATTTTAGTGGTCTTATTTCTGGTCACCCGAGTAGGTGCGCAATGTGCCAAATACTCGCTGCCATTGTTTCAGAGACTTTCTGCCCGCAAACAGACCCCAACAAGTTTCTAATCTGGAATGGTTAAATATTTTATCCTATTTGTTGAGGAATTTTGGAGTTTTTCTCCACATTAACACAGTAAATGAACTTATTTTTCAAATTAACACGGTTAAAAAAATAATTTCTATTCTAGCTTAGAAACAATACAATAGTGACGCAGCACTAACACTTTAGATGAAGTTGCGCATGTAACACGTGCGCAATATCTGATCGCGAACACGCGCCACCAACATGTAATTATTTTGAAGAATTGCAGGTGCTCAGTGGCTGTGACACAACATGGACCCTCCCTTCAGCTTTTTCATGCAAAATAATAATAATAAAGCTTCTCGAGGTACTCAATAAACGCTCCAAATCGTATGAAAGGATTTTAAACGTGCAAGGATCGTGGACCAGGAATGAATAGATGATAGTGTAGCCATGTAATCATGAACTTCTTTATTTTATATTAAAAAAAAAACATAACTTTTAAAACTACTTTTTTTTTAGCTTTAAAAAAATCATAAACGGTTTTTATTTTAGATAAATGAGATTTTAGGATATAATTTATATTATTTTTTAATAAATATTTTTAAATGAAAGCCCTCTAAACTTAAAATTTGCACAGACTCACAATACATTGTGTGTAATTATTATCAAATAAATAGAGATATTGAGATTTAAACTCGTAAAAACTACTAAAAAAATACTATTGTGGGAAAATACCCCACCTTTTGTCCTTGATAATCTTTATAAAGAAAAGAGCAGCACGTGTACTCTCATGTAAACCACACACAGAAAAAAAAAAAAAAATGCTTTCAGAATGATGCACTTTTTTATATACAGAAGATGATAGGTTTTCTTCAACAAAAAAGAAAATCATTATTACCTCTTATGAAAGACATTGTGACATCTAATCATCACATGCACGGCCGTTGCTTAGAATTCATTTTCACTAGAATTAATCCCACATAATGTTTTTTAGTATAGACATTCGCAAATCAATTATATCTATCTTTGGTTATTCCAAATTATATATATATTAAATGAACTTAATTTGTTACACCTCCATTAATGATAATAAGAGAATGTATGATATAATCATGATAGGTATAACTTAACTAGTTAGGTTTTATGTTTATTTTCTAGAGGTTACCAGTTCGAGTCTCACAAATCTCAGGGTCACTGGAGACTTACATGGTCGTTAATTTTAGAGCCCGTGAAATTAATCGAGGTATACACAAACTGACCGAATATTCATATTATTTTAAAAAATAAAAAAAAAGAAAGAGATGCACGATGTTGGGAGTTAATTACATGTTCATAGTTTTTCAATCTAGCCATCCAAACCCTAAAGAGCTAGGGATGCGAGGCTGCCTTAGAATAGTTAATTTCAAAGACAGGCTAGCTGTTCTCTGATGTAGTACGTAAAGAAGAGCTCTAGCTCTTAATTATTCCAGAAGCATTTCCGCAATTAATTTGCCGACTGTGTATGTTCTAGAAATTAAGAGGGTTGTTAGAGACGGTTGACCCGCAATGAGAAAAAGGGGATTGCTCTAAAAGCTGGAGAAATTAAGCATGCATGCAACGAGAGGGAAACAAGCAGCCGAGACATGTAAATAAGTTGATTTGACTAATAAGTGTACGTAGTGGTTCTGAGAAGAGAGGAAACGTCGAGAAAAAGACATTAAAAAGCTCACCCTAACGTTGCCTTTTCTTAGGGAAAACTGACACCAACTCCTTGAATATTAGCTGACGTCTAATCCTTATTAATCATCTCCAAATTAAAAGCTTATTAATCATACAGATTTCCCTTGAACTCTTCGCACTCCACCTGTTATTTCCACAACAATCTCAACCGTTCTCTCTGCACGCACCGCCACTGCCATGTCACACTGCAACATAACCAATTTTTGAGATTTATTGGATATGATATTTTTTAAAATGATTTTTATATAAAAATATATTAAAATAATATTATTTTATATTTTTAAATTTATTTTTGATATCATCACATTAAAATATCTGAAAATATAAAAAAATATTAATTTTAAATAAAAATATTTCAAAATTTTCTAAAAAACTTTTAAAATACAAAAATAAGCCGTCATACTGTACAGGTGTCACGTCAAGGGTGTTTGGGAGTGTGGTAACAGTTACTTTTCAAAGTGTTTTTCGTTTGGAAATCCATTAAAATAGAGTTTTTTTTATTTTTTTTTAGAATTTATTTTTTATATCAGCATATTAAAATAATTTAAAAATACTAAAAAATATCAATTTAAAATAAAAAATAAAATAAAAATTTTTAAAACACAAAAACCACCCTTCTCATTTTTAAAAGCGAGTCATGGTCAAGTGCCGTACAACCGGGCAGGCAAAAAGTTGATGAATGCCACGTACCAACTAGCTTGGTAGCTAGCGATTTGTTCACTAAGTTAATTGGGGTCGTTTTAAGCGACTTTAAAGATCAAATGTTCATCCTTAAAATCAGGGGCGGAGCCACATGTGAGGGAAGGGTGGGGGGCGATCGGCAATTTCCCCCCTTAATTTCTTCAGAAAATTGATAATAGTCTTCGATAGTTTAAGAATTCTGAATTTGCCCCTCTTTTTGTAGACTTTTGCAGTTTTGCTCCTTGTATTTTTTGGGATCTTCTCATTACTCCATGACATGTATAAATATCTGAAACTCATTAAATAATTTATAAATATCTAAATTTTTTATCTGATGATAAATAATAAACAGTTACCACTATCATCTCTATTCGTGTACAGCATGAATCCCCCAAGTAGAAATAATAATAATAATAATAATAAATGAGCATCTTACTTGACCAAATAAGATGTGTTAAGGAGTAAACGCAAGCAAAGTAGTAGTTCGTGTATCTCTTGAGTTAAGAAGCAATCCCTAGTCAGAGTTAGATAACCCGCTCCTACACACAGTAACTTCTGCGACCGCATGGCATCGGCTATTATTATAGTCTATAGAAAAATGGGTTCGACAACAACTTTGAACCATCTCCACTCAAGTAGTCATAAATATATCGACATGTGCCATGCTTTCCTCTTTCACTGCTCTTTGGATTTTAAACCCGGCTCCGGTTCAAGATCTGGATTTCAAGTTTTGACCGGGTTATTTATTTTAAAAAATCAAAATGATATCATTTTAGTAAAAAAAAAAATAAAAATCAACGAGTTACAACCAAATCTTGTCGGGTCAACCAGGTTGCCGGGTCAATCAAGCCACTCGAGTTTTGTTTTTTTTTCTTTTTTTAAATTCAACATGGTTTTAATTTTGGATCGGCTAGATGCTGGATCAACCTCCAGGTGTAGCTGGATTTTTAAAACTATGCATTGTATTGCTAGCTACCGTACGCCTGATAACAAACCTATCACAGGACTGGCAAAGTAACGTGATATTATATCATTCGCCTAATATCAAAATATGTTGATATGTAATATAATTGATATTAAAAATAAATTTTTAAAAATAAAAAAATATAATTTTAATTTATTTTTAAATAAAAAATATTTTAAAAAATATCCTCATTACAATTCAAATCCAAAGTATCTCAAAAGAATACATTGAATCATCACTGACCAATCAGTCTATTCTAATAAGAGTAATCCAAGCAAACAGGCCGAGCCTTTGTTACACTCTCTTTGGATCCTGTGTTGATTTCTCCCTCAAGGCAAGATGTTATCCTCCGGGGCTTACGCGGCCCAGCCTCTTAATGATTTTTATCACAGAATTTGTGATTTTTTTCAATGCTATTTTACTAATCACAATATTTTAATGATTTTAAAATTATTTATCTATAATAGTACCATCAACTATCCAAGTTAACATGTATTTGAAAGTGTAGTTATAGTTATTTTTCAAAGCTCTTTAAAAAAAAATTATTTTTAATATTAGTATATCAAAATGATTTATAAATATAAAAATGATTAAAGTTTTGAGAATTTAAACATTATTAAAGTGTCATTTAAATGATAAGATTCCAATCACGATAGGAAATATCAAGTGACGTGGCAGATTAATGATGGAATACCATTCTGCCACGTGCCAAATCTATATCCATATCTCCTATGTTTTCTCATCTTCCATTTTTTCTGACGAGAGAGAAATTCGCAAACCTATGGAAAAAGGTTGAGGATAAGCCACTTGTGGGGAGCTCGTGCAGGAACCACTTCCCACGACTCCCCATTCCCATCAACGGCTCAGGATTCACTACCCCAGTGGGCAAGAAAAATATATCACATTAGCCATACAATCACCTTAGTTTCGCTACTATCTTTGCTCCCACATTTTTGAGAAATTAAGAGCATAACAGGGAGGTACGTGCTCCTGGTAGATAAGATAATGGCTTCTCTTCCCATTGTCTTTGCTTCTCCTTCTGTTAGGGTGTATGCCGCCACTGCATCAGGAGGAAGCAAAGAGGAGAAGGGGCTTCTTGATTGGATTCTTGGGAGTTTGCAAAAGGAAGATCAGTTCTATGAGACTGACCCCATCCTCAAGAAAGTGGAGGAGAAGAACAGCGGTGGCACCACCAGTGGCCGCAGGAACTCTGTTGCTGTACCTCAGAAGAAGAAGAAGAATGGTGGCTTTGGTGGGCTGTTTGCCAAGAAAGATTAAATTGGTCTGTTAATCTTAATCTGTCTGCATTTGATGATTCTTGAACTCTTCAGTTTTATGTTTCTATCTCTTGTACACTGCTTACTCTTTTTGGTCCCTTCTCCTCCATGTCGAAGAATTATGAATTCATTATTGTTACTTATTACTATATGAAATAATTTATTGGTTAATGCATTATAGAAAATCCAATGAACTGAAACTATTTTAACCCCAACACATGAAACTGAAATTTACGAACAAGAAATTGCTGCGGCCAGAACCTCTGCTAATAACCTGACAAATGAAGAAGATTAAAGCAACGTCTCAACAGCTTTCAGTCATGATTTAATTAGAAACTTCAACTCTGACATGAGAGCATAACTACATAATTGGCATCCCCTGGATAGGATAGGGGTCTCCATGACTCCTCTTCCATCACAGCTTCGCCACTGTCTACCAAATACTGCAGAAATTAGTTCCTTTCTGGTTTACCAATGCCTTCCAGGATCATTTTAGCCCAAACCCACAACCACAACCTAGCCATCCTCTCAACCTCTGCTACCAGCACCAGCACCATCAACTATTCACCACCACCACCGTACCACTTGATAGCAGCAGTTCTACAATTTTATGCCACTAATCCAATGCCAAAGCTAGCACTTACCATCCGCCACTTGCATTATACACATCATATATTTTCTTACTGTTTTGCAGTAGCAATGAGAATAACCTATCTACAAGCATCCACACTTTACCAGAAACAACAGCATCATTACTTTCATTGAAGTGAAGGCAGGGGAGAGAGCAGCTCAACATCCATCCGCAAACCTATCATGTTTTGCGTCTTTTTACTGGTTATGCGTACTCTAGATTCCACAAGTAAAGCTTCATTAGAAACAAACAGAAATTGTCAAGATATGAAACCAAGCTCTTCTAATTTCATTTTGCATGTCCTTCGTTTAGCAGGTAGTGATTCTTGCTGTAGTTTTTTTTTTGGATTTTTTTTTATTAGAATTAATAGAAAATAATTCACTATTACTTCATATGTGACTCTCCAATCAAAAATGTCGGCTTGCTCATTGCAAATTAACTTTTGGATTTTCATAGGCTTGAAATCCATGATATTGATTCAAACAACTTGATACTAGTTTAGCGAAGAATCTGTCATTGTTGAAGTTGAAACTGAATATGGTGGTGCATTTTGCATCCTTATCAGAACCTTTTCTATTTCGTGGGACGAAATGATTCATTCCAAACAAACTGATCAAGGAGCACATATTTGCTAAAGGCCAAATACAATACAAAATCTGCTACAAACAGACTCCGGAAATGACTTAAACAAGAAAAGGAAAATTGGATTAACTGAACAATCAACTTTCTGAAAAGCTCATTACCTGCAGATTTAGTAAAGTTAGTTCATTGCCTGCCACTTGATGATCTCACTCTAACTTCTGCAGTGATATTAATATCTTGAACCAAACTAGAAGAACGGAGGTTGTCTAAACGCAGCCTATGATTCCTCTCTCCCAGATGAAATACACACACGCACATGCAACTTGGAAGTAGAAAGTGTGTTTTGATGTTGACTTTAGCCCAATTAAACTCAGCATTCCAATCAACAACTGCTTTCTCAACAGAGAACCTTTTTTTCTGGTTGTGTTGTACCCCAAACTCTCTATAGTAACTGCTGTCTGTTGGTTTAGCTACACCACCCTCCGAGAACAAATAAAAAAAATGTACATGTTGACCAATCATTCCTCACACACGATCACCTTTACTTGAATGTTTACCTTTACACTAGCTTGTTTATCAATCTTACTGCATGATGGGGTTTGGTTAGGGAATGCATGGATATGCAAACCTTGTGGAATTTCTTTACTTCTCTCCCGTGATACCGATAATCTGATCTTATGACAATAATCTGCTTGTCATAAAGTTAAATGAAGAATGTAAATTGGCGCATCGTTAAAATTGTTTTCTCTGTCAATGCCAGGCTGAGTGGAGAACGTAAATTTATGCAGCTACACCCAACTAGTTATGACATGATTGATTTTTAGTTGAGTTGTGGACTGAGATTCTTACAGGACTTTTTTTCATAGCAAAGTTAAATGAAGTTTGCACTGTTTATTTTCTCTTCTCATTTTCCTTAAGGGCAACAACAAAAAAATTTAAGACAATATAACTGATGCTGCAACAATAATTTAACTAGGATTTGCAGAAACAGAATTTGACCTCGGCAGAGAAGAAGAGTTAATGAAGTCAATGCAATCTTCTATGGCTTCAGCTATGTGAGTATCACTAGGAGCTACAGATGGTTTTGATCTTCCTGAAGAAGAAACTCCAGGTGAAGATCGCCTCCCTAAACACACAGCTTTTGCGACCTTCCTGCCAAAATGCTTGAGAAATTTCACTGGTGACACTATTGATCTTTTCAGGAGCCTGAACCCACAATTTCGACCAGGCCATCTATTCCCAGAAACTCTGTCTCTAGTTGGTGGATATTGTGTTCTGCTGGTACCAGCAGGTTTGTGTTTCACTTGATTAATCCTTGTTGACATGATTGCAGGATTTTTGTGAAAGCTTAACACTTAGAAGAAGAAAATGTACTCCCTCCTGGATTGGAAGTAGTGGTAGGAGGGATGATGTTTAAATATGGAAAATGAAGGTAAGAGAGTGAAAAATGATAATAATAATATAAAACAAGAGAACACTAGAACAGAATGAAAAAGGTCATTGTTTTGAGCCTTTTGAGGGGTAAGAAAAGATGCTGGAAAGGTTATTGGTTGAGAAAGAAAGGCATGATTGCCTGTGAAACTCTTACTTCAATCGAAAGAAACTGAATGTGAAAGGAACCTTGCGAAGCATTCAAATAGCCGGGAATCTAACTCGATTCTTGCAGGTTCCGATCAAATTAAGAGTTCACCGCTCTAGGAGTCCAGGTTGCACTGTCGTAAACTCCACTCCTGTGACGTGCAAGCAGAAAGACTCTAAAATGTTATAGTATACAGCAAAGTGATGGCTTTAAGATCATTGAGGACGTTAGCACCTGTCTTATAAATAACAGTAGTAGTAGGTAGGTATGATCAGTTTCTCTTTGTTCATTTCTGTACAGGAATTGAGCTCCGACACACATTCTAAATGAATAAACAATAATGTAGATTCGATTCTCTTCATGAAAGGCGCCTGGTGAATCTAGTGACAGAAAAAGCAAGATGCTCTTCTTGCAACATTACAAATATAAGATAACTACATTTTGATATTTAGTGGGGACAATGAAACCCAAAGTTTACGTGAAAGCATCATCAGGACAGGCATGACTACTGAAAAATATTCATGGAGTAGGACCTTGAAAACTTGTTTTTAAAGACAACACGCCGTACCAGAATTGCATCAATTCACTTGCTCTTTCATGGCGGCCTTGGTCCCCTTGGAGTTTCTAAAGTGAACGGTCCATGTTATTTTAATTTAATCTTCTGCTTTCGGAAGGGGGTTCTAGATGAGGCAACCTTTCGGCAGAATCTGCTTGGTGGTTTATCTTGAATGTATAAAATATATAAGAGCTTTTGACTGGAGATTGGCCTTTTTAATGCAGTGCATATTCCATATTCAAGATGCTGTTCTTCATTTTGAGACCACTAAAAACGAAATACACGATCGGAGGTGATGACAATATGCCAAAATGATATAAATCCGGCTACAACTTCAAGATACCAACAGCCTAAAAACTTCCAAACACGAAACCATCAAGAAAGGAAACCCTTCATGTACGTTGAAACAAAAATTGGGTAAGAATACATACAGGTACAAACAATTAACATGACAAAAGACGCATTATGATCAAACTTTAAAGAAGACGGATTTTCTTTTAGTCCATGGCATTATGCAGAGACAACAGTATATCTACTTATTTTCATATCTACAGAGAGGCAAAGTTAACTGTAAAGTTAAAATAACGTTTCTAAAGTCACTACTTGATTTGATCTTGGTACTGCAATTGGTAACTTTTCTCATAGAAAAATATCGCTAGCAAAAGCATTGAAATGATACCACCACCACTTCTTAACTGGCTCTTGTTCTGGCAGATGACATAAGCTAAACCTATGGTTACAATGTCTGAATGATAACAAGGTTCCTAGACTGAGGCCATGAGCAAAATCAACTAATATGATTGGGAAATGAATGTTTGACTGCAGAGTAATTACATTGTTTTGAAGGAACATGAACGCACTCGCATATTTCAACTACACTTAAATCCAGCAAACAAAACGAAAAATCAACTAATATGATTGCTCAAGAAAACTTCTGAGAAAAAATCTATAAAAATCGTGAATAGTAGAAATCGACAGGGAAAGATGGGTATCAAATTCCAAATGCAGACGGTATGGCAATTTGGATCAATTGTATTTCAGGCATAAATTGCTCTGTGTTAAGACACCACAGCACGAACCAGAAAAGTTCTGTGAGCAGCAGAGTCAAACCTGCAACAGTTAAGGCTTCCAAAATGAGCTATTTCATTCAACCCCAGATCCTTTAAAGCCAATGCATAGAAACTGCTAAATTCTTCAAAGCTCTCCTCTAATTACAAGATAACGACTGCAATACAAATTATAGACGTTCAAAGCTTCTACTTCTACCGCAACCCAAAACTTAAAAGTAGAAGGGATTCACTCTTTCTTGTTCATGACAAGCAAAACCTCCCTGCCATGACTTAAAAAAAAATCCAAAAGTCCCCTGACCTCTTCAGTATCTTCGAAGAGACCAGACTTAGAAAGATCACTATCCAAGTGATCCAACGCCTACTCTTCCAAAGCCCAGCATACAATCTAACCGGAACATTGAGCACAATAGCAAACAAAGTATCATCAGCCCCATCAAGATCAATAATGGAAGCTGCATTACGCCGGTCATGCCTGACAACAGTACTCTTATCTTTCTCTTGAAGTGCAGCAATTAAAACAATAATGTCATGATTTCCAGTAAACGAATTATGTTGAGGCTTGATGTCATAGATAATGTTGTCCATGTATGCTCGTCAGGATATCATCAAGAATAAGTTTCTCACAATTTAATTCAATCTCACTCGAATAAATATCTATCTGGGAGAAAGCAAAGCGGACAAGTTCAAGGGACATCACGGATAACCTGGCACGTTTTCGTTTCAGCTACGACGACGTATTGCAACAGGAGCCAGAATTAAAAATACTTTCCTTCCCGTTCTCACCAAAATTTTCCTTCTTTTTTTTTTATTTTTCAATATCACTCGATCTCTTTTTGGTTTTAATTCGAAATTTATGGCTTTTCCATACCTGAAATAGCATATTCACAATACTTTTCTATATCAAATTAAAATGGTTTTTAGAATAGTCCTTCACTTTTCTATAGCACTCTTGCTATGAAAAAAAAAAAAAAAAAACAAAGAGATAAGGTCTCGGTTAGAAAATGCTTCAAGCAATAGCACTTGTTCTTAGTGGCAAACTGCTATCATTGATACCGATTATGAAAATCTGAAAGCTACGAAGAAAGGCAAGTAACACATTTTACCTCTACCGTTATATTTCCCTTTCTTCGCTGTTCAATAACAATAGGTAAATATTATTTTTTAAATTATTATTTTCTTAAAAATATATTAATATATATATATATATATAAAATTAAAAACACTAAAAAATATTATTTTAAAGCTAAAAAAAATAACAAGCGTGGCTTGTTTAAACGGCTACAACTGCAGGCTAGTTTCTACTATTAGGCTCGGGCCCATCTCTTAGAAAGAGTAAAATCAAGCCGCCTGCCTCGAAGGAATATATATATATCCGGGTCAGCTTGCGCATATTTTAATTAATTTCACAGATTCTAAAATTAACAACCATGTAAATCTCTAATAGTTCTGAATTTATAAAACTCGAGCCTCGAAAGAATATTAAAGGAAGCTAGAAGGTGGTTCGCAAAATTTATGGACTAGTTTAAAAGCAACTGTAGTTAAGCCTTGAGCACACCAACTTAGGGATCATTTGAAAACGCGGTCCAACCCGTATTTTCAAAAAATTCAATTTTTTTTACTAAAATTTAATATTTTTTTATGTTTTCGGATCGTTTTAATGTGCTGATCTCAAAAATAATTTTTAAAAATAAAAAAACATCATTTTAATATATTTCTAAACGAAAAACACTTCAAACCGCAGTCGCTATCATAATCTCTAACATGCTCTTAACCTTCTAGGCCTGCCTGGATTATTCATTCATAGGTTTTTACCATATTTTCTTCTAAGAGAAGCGATGCATCCAAGTATCCACCTCGAAGCATAAAAGGTTACTCGATACCTGTGTTCCACGTCTTGTTTTCTTTTAATACAAGAAAACACCACAACTTACAAGTTAAAACATTTCTAATATTCTTCCATCAACGTTATTCCTGAAATACACCTTGTCTTGGCCCCAGCATCTTCAACTCCCTAGGTAAAATTCACCCTCATTCACAGCTTTTTTCAGCTGCTCGCAAGTATCTTCAGTATCTCGAATTCAGATGCAGAAACTCACTAAATCGCCTATGAAAAACACTTAGGCTTTGTTTATTAGTCTCACGAAACCTATAATCATTAGCTTCTGACAACTCCATAAGATTAAAGGTTCCAAGCAATAGATGCAAAGCTAAGACCTGCAGACAGAAGAGTGTCACCAATTGCCAATTCACAACAATCCGTCTTCTTTGTATATTAGAGATGGTTTAGCTTGTCAATTTAGCCCTTCGTTTGAAATTGCAGCGTTGCTGCTAAGATTAACCAAAATTACCTTACTCTCAAACACCCCCTTAATCCCATATCACAAAGCCATATTAACATATTCTATGGCGTGTAAATCACAAAGCCATATCAATTTAGTCCCACACCGATAAACTCCACAGTCCACACATAAAAAAGTAAATGATAATCTAAAGTCATTGCCATTCAATGTAATCTATACTCCCACCGAGCTCAGCACACCAACAACAATCTCATAAGAAATAGTCTTAAAAAACACAACAAGAAAGAAATCATGAAGGAAACTTGAACACCAAACAAACAAAGAGGTCAAAAAGTTGACAACAGAATAAGCAAATGATAATCTTAATTCCTTCCTGTTAAAGAATAATATAAATCATATTCTGAGACTTTACCTAATATCTTAAGCTATTGGGTTGAGATGATTATTTGACATGGTATTAAAACCTTGATAACCAAACGGTCATGAGTTCGAATCTCACCATTTCTATTTATTTGATAAAAAATTAAGCATAAGGTAGTGTAAACCTGTACAAGTTTCAAGCCTAAAAAGCTTTTATTTGAAAGGGTGTGTTAAAAAATAATATAAATTATATACTGGAATCTCATTTAACTGCTAAGTTATTGGGTTGAGATGATTTTTTAACACCCCATCATACTCTATCAATATTTATACTACAATTAACAATCAATGGAGTACCCAAGTGTATAAGTTAGCTAACGCAAATTAAGACTTGAAACAGAGAAGCAAGTATAGAACCAAACATCCATTACAGAAGTAAGAGAAACAGACACACTAGATAAGAAATAATTGAAGCACAACGAAAGACTGAGTGCAGCATCTAGCAGTTATGATAATTTTTTGCATGTACATACAAAAGTATATCCATCAGTCAAAGCCACAATGCGAGTATAAAAAGCTCAAATATACCTCCACACACACGCACACAGTCTCTCTATTCCTTCAATATTCGCGACGATAATCATGGTAGCTGTGACTCTCCTTATCAGTAGCAACTTTCTCTTTCTCGTAGTTACTCCCTTCTTCCAAACTTAACCCTCCCATTGCCCCACTGATAAGGGACCCACTACCTTTCCCATGTGAATAATCGACGGGAGCCGACGGTCCACTTGGCACACCATAATTGGACGTCTTTTGGAACAATCCCGGCGGCGGCGGCGGCGGCTTGTGATCGTAGGGCGATGGTGATGATTGGGCAGATAGATCAACTGGAGCAGAAGGCCCACCTGGCAAGCTGTAATTGGATGCTCGATTGTAGAGAGGTCGGGGTGGTTGTGGAGGATAATAGGCAGGGTAGTAACCGTACGGATCGGCGTAGCCGTATGGAGATGGAGAGTATTCCCTGTAGTCACGTGCAGGAGGTGGTGGAGGAGGAGGGGGGGCAGGGGCAGGGTTGTAATAATGACTATAATTAGGGGCAGTATGGTAATCCTGCACTGGCGGAGGCAAAGGCCGTTCTTTCACCTCTAGTTTCACCCGGACTTTACCCTGTGGACGACCAGAGGGACGTAGGAGCTCGAGCGTGAGGACTTCGCAGGACAGCGACTCATCCGAGACCATGAGATTACTCAGTGGGAATTTCACAGTGCCTACGAGAGGTTGGGGGGTTTCCGATGGCTTGGAGTGGAAGATCTCGAGGGTGAGGACTGAATCGTAGATCTGGCGAGTTATGGGGAGAGTAAATCGTTCGTTCCAGACTGGGCGAGTTGAGAGTGAGTCGTCAGCGTGAGTTGCGAGTCGGCGGTCCGAGTTGTCGAGATAGAAGGTTGCGTACGGTTTGAGATCGCCGTTTCGCCAATTAACGTTTTTGAGGTGTTTAGCTGAGATTATTGTGATCTCGAGATCGTGAGACTTCGAGGAAGCCATGAGATTTTTCTATGCTGGTGGTTGTTGCTGCTAAAGTGAGGAATTAGCACGAAAAGATAAGAAAAGAAAAGAGCACTACTTTGGCTGGCAGTGGATGATGATTTTTTCGTCACGCTGAGTGATGTAGGTCCACCTAAGTAAGGAGCTGATTGGTAGCGTGTGTGGAATGGTATCCCGTATCCTTTAAAAAATTAAATTTTATTTATGTTTTCTATTATTTTAATATAAAAAATAATTTAAAATAATATTATTTTAATATATTTTTAAATAAATAATATTTTAATAAATAACCACCATTATATTTTTATTGCATTTTACCGTTGCATGAGAGGCTTGACAGCTATTAATTAACGATTAATTATTTTAAAATTATCTTAACACATTGATTTAGATTTTTATTTTTTTCTTTCTATCATTATTAAAATGTATTAATATATTTTTAGCTAATTGTTATAAAATAAATAAATAACTGTATGTAATAAATCTTCTTTAGTTATAAGATCTAATTATGCTTAATTTGTTAAAGAAATAATTATAAGATTTACTCGTCAAATATTTTATTCTTGAATGGCTAATATTGGATTTTTTTTATATGAAAATAAATGATCACAAATCTGATAAAAAAATATATAATTTAAAATTTATATAAATCTCGTTTATTATGAATAGTTAAGCTTTGAAAATATGTGCATATTTTTTGTATGATTAAAAGTGATGTTAAATATTTGCTTTTCATTTTTTGTGGGATAAAATGGCAGCATTTTCAAGACTTTAGTTTAGATGGTGCATTAAGAATTCAGAAGAATCACGGAATAAGAAAGGGTTAAATGTGGTGTTTGAAGAAAGGGAGTATTTTAGGACTCACATGGATTTTGGGAGAGATGAGGTGAAATTTAAAAGAAATATTATACATTGGTCCGGGCTTGATAAGCATAGCATTGCTAAAATGTAATGTCTAACCAATTACAATGCAGGGGACTGCATTTTGCTTAAAATAATTTCCAAATAAAAAATATTTTACATGAAAAATATTTTTCTAATGGTAATAATGATAAGATAATAATGATGATGATAATATGATTGTTGTAATAATAGCGGTGAAAGAAAATATTATGGGGGAGATGATGGTAATATGGTGGTAATGGTGATGAGATAGTTGTTGTAGTGTTTAGATAGAAGAGAGATGGTTATGATGAGTGGTAGTGATAGAAAAAAAGATAGTGGATGAGATGATAATGAGGTGATTATGATAGTAATAAAAGAGGAGTTAGTGGTGGAGGAGATGGTGGTGGCGAGACGAATGTGGTAATTGTGAGATAGAGATGATGGTTAAAATAATTAGATGATATTGTAAATAGATTTATAAAAATCTCACATAACTCACGAGCTAAAAATATTTTTTGACTGTAAAATATTTTATATTTATCAATTTTTCTATTAAATGTTTTATGAGAAACAAAGACAAAAAGTATTTTCTTATAAAATATTTTATGCAAAA
>Ga0307517_10003669_pt1 | contig 23866 bp, 21 predicted proteins | sample 23_EM_MG_FD_194515 | JGI IMG/M metagenome (GOLD analysis project Ga0307517, IMG submission 194515) | Populus trichocarpa ectomycorrhiza microbial communities from riparian zone in the Pacific Northwest, United States - 23_EM | ecosystem: Host-associated > Plants > Roots > Unclassified | place...
GAACCCAAATTTTTCTCAAATTAACATTTTTTTTTGCCATAAATGTTTTTGCCAACATTTTATTTTGGATCAAGTAATTAAAAGCATCATTAAGAGTGATCTCATCAAAGCCTTTAATTTTCATCACTTCTGCATATAGCTCGTTAATATCAAGTTGATTTTTGCTTAGATTTTAAATTACAAACACTACATCTCCAACATTTTTTAGATAACTTTTCAACATTATCATCTTCAAACATACGATATCTCTTTTTATGTTGCCTCTTTTGTACATTAGAGGAAGATGTTTCTTTCTTTTTTAAGTTTTTTCATATTCGTTTTCATTTTCAATTGAAATAAATTGCACTTCAGTGTTCTCTTTCAAGTTGATATCAATATATGATTTGACATAATTTTCAGTTGTTATGTCTTTTGTAACAACAATTGTCATTGCTTCATATATATCAAGTTTTTTGTTGAGATAATTGTCATGATTGGGATGTGTCTGTTCATAAAGTTTAGAATATGAATTTTTTAGTTCCTTGTATAAAGTTTTGGAAACAAAAGTAAATGTAAAAATTATAAAGAGTATACTATTTATCATAACTTTATTTCTTCATCATATATATCTTTCAAAATTGTAATCATCTTTAATAATCATTCCAACCAAAACCACTTTTATTTTAAAATTTGGTTATTATTCTTCATTTTTTTTTCCACAATTTTGAGATGATTGTCCACTAGCTTAGCTTCATATTGCACATTGAACTTTTGATTAATTTCTGTAGTCACCTTAATAAAAGATTTTGCTTTAAATGTGGAAGAAGGCTTGTTTTCTTTAAGTGCCTCTTTGACTAATTTCTGTGTTTTTTTCCCAAAAACCAAACAAAACATGAAAAACACAACAAATTAACAAGATCATAAGATTTATGCCATGATCACAACTAAAAATCCAAACAAAGAAAAGAAAAACATAAAGCAGATAATAGAGAGACATTTGAGGAAAATGATTTCCTGAAATGAGAGGATTCAATGAGCTTAAATGTAGATTGTTGCAGATAACAGAGAAAAAAAAAAAGAAAATTATGATGATTTTGTTCCAGTAAAGAGATTTAAGAGAGAGAGAGATTTGTAACAGCCACACTGTACTCGTATAAGATGTTTTTTTTTTTGTAAAGAAAGGAAAGTGTTTTTCAATAATAAGAAAATAAAAACACTTTCTTGGAATAAAGGTTTAACTTTTTCTTTGACTAGAATTTATTCTTCTTTGACTAACTTTCTATAAGTTTGCCAAACATAGAAAAATGGAAAAAATGGTTTCTAGAAAGAGGTTTTCCTAGAAACAAACAAGGTTTTAAAAAGGTTTTAAATTTATTTTCATTTATTTGGAACCCTTGCTAGAATTTTTGATGTACCGTGGAAAGTTATTTTTTTTTTCTGTTAATGGATTCATTAAAGAAATAATATAAAAAGGTTTAATCACTAAACCGACCTATTTTTTTATAAAAAAAAAAATCAAGAAAGTCCCATCAAACAGGACTTGAAATTTATTCTTTAAGTTTGGTCCTTTAGGTTTCAATTTTTCCATACATATCCTTGTTTTTAGGATTTTTAAGATTTGGTCATTAAGTTTATTATTTTGTGTTTCAATCCCCGATGTCTATAGATGAGAGAGAAAGTCATCTACAAAAAATAGAAGTAAGCTCTTAGATAACCAAATTCCGGTCACCAATAACTATAATTTTAACGTTTTTAGATTCGTTTTTAAGATGAAAACTCAATGAATATAGTTTCTACCTTAAATTATGTTCAAGGTTGATAACGACTCATTTTTTAAAAAAAAAAATTAGTTTGATTTTAAATTTATTTGTTCAAGTAAAATGTTTTGTGATTAGGAATGTGTTTTTAGATGTCCATATGATTTTTGTCCCCATTTTTTTTATTAAAAGGGTTTAAATTCAGGTTTTTAGAGTTAATAAATTGAAACTTGATTTTTTTGATGGTCAGAGCCACAAAAATATTGCAAGTGAATGACGTGGTGTCTAAGTAGACAACTCGTTTTCCATGTAATATATATATATATATATATATATATATAAAGGTGGATGGCTATTTTTGAAAAAAATAAAAATAAACACCTACCTCCAGCTCCATGTTTAGGCTTAATTTTGGGCAAGTGGGGACCAAACTCTCCAGCTTAAATACACCTAGTTTTTTTATTTAATTTTAATTGCTCTTATTTTTTTTTTTTACATTTTACAATTAGACTCATTTTAATTAAATTTGTTAGAATGATATTTAAATAATTATCTAATTATGTTATAGTTTTCAAATAATATTTGAGTTTTTTATGGTAATATTAACAATTATTTTTTTAATAATTATATATGAACTTAATATGTTTGGTTTTTTTAAATTTGTTCTCGTTAACATTCAATTTCAACGTGAATAAAATATTAAATTTTTTATTTTAAATATTTTTATATTGTTTTTCTTAGATTTACTGTTCTTACATTTTTTGATATATTCTTATAAAAATTATAGATTTATAATTGTTTTTGAATTGAAACTTGCTTTTAAAACTGCAATAATTTTTAATTTTTTTAAAAAATATTTATGACAAAAAGACAAGTTTTAGACCACTATGTGCAACTTTGGGGACGAGGCAGAAACAATTTAAAAGCCTGAGATATGACAATCTTGGTTTATCTCGTATTCACACATAAAACATGCTTACTTCATAGAGAAATTTAATAGTAGTATTTAGCAGAGTTTTAAAACCCGGATCGGCCCAGCGGGTCGACCTGGGACCCGGTCAACCCGGGCCTGGGACCGGTCCGGGTGGAGGTAAAAACCCGCTTGGGAGTTGGCCCAGTGAAACCCAGTCGATCCGGCGGGTTGACCCGAGACCTGGTCCACCCGGTCAAACCCGGGTGAGACCTGGTCTATTTTTTTTAATATTAGCAGTCATTAAACGACGTCGTTTTGGCCTTTTAAAAGGTCAAAACGCTGAAGAAGAACAAAGCAGAATTGGGGACAATTGCAAACCTAATTAACGAAAGAGGAAATCAGCTCTTTGAAACCCAGCTAAGGAGCAGAGGAGTAGAAGACGTCTTGACTCTTGATCGCTGTTGTTTCTCTGCGAAAAAGGTTTGAATCTCCTTCTTTCACTCTCTGTTTTCTTTATTCTTGGCCCTTTTTTGAATTACTGGCACCGATTCCTTCGCAGCCCAATCGCTGGCATCAATTCGTTGTTCTTTGATTCATTCGCAGCCCAATCACCTTAGGTATGTTCTCTATCTTTTCTTTTTTGCAACCCGATTTTAATTTCTGCGAAAAAAAAACTCTGATGTTTGCAGTTTTAAATGTTAATCGATGATGGGGCAGTCATTGTTTATTACTATGATAAACTCTAGAATGTCGTTACCATGATTCTGTTTGTGTATGATTTGATGCTTATTACCATGATTCTTTTGTTAATTCCATTATCATTCTGTTTGTGTATGATTTGATGCTTATTACCATGATTCTTTTGTTAATTCCATTATCAAGTGCATTCGGCAATTATTCTGCAAATAACTGTGCATACTGTATTGTGATGAATTTGTTGATGTCAATTGCATTTGGCAGTTTCAAGCATGGTAACTGTGCATACTGTATTGTGTTGAATCTATTGATTTTTTTTGGGTTGACCCGGGTCAACCTATCTGACCCGTGACCCCATCACTTGACCGGATCGATGATCGGGTCGAGTTTCAAAACTATGGTATTAAGTAATATTTTATTAATTTTTTTATGAAAATATTCTTATAAGTTATAAATTTATTTATTTTAAAATAAATTTAAAAAATAACTAATAAAATAATTTTCGATAAAACTCTCTCGCTAAAGGTTGATATCAACGAAAGTTGAAAGCATACTTGCACAAGTCTTTACACATGCACGGGAGAATAGTGTTTTCTTTAATGGATAAACTGATGGTGTGCCAGCTCTTGTACACGCTACCTATACACACACACACACACACACCAGGAGAAGCAAGCAAGCTTCATTTCCTACCATCACTATTTGCGATTACTCATTCCAAAAGGGTAAAATCTAAAATGTGTCTTGGTCTTGAACTATTTATAAAAACGCAAATAATCTCTATCTGATTTATTCAAACCAGATAATAACTAGTCTTTTTGTTGCATTAGATTAGGTTTTCATTCAAATTGGAGTTGGTTTTGTAGCCTTACTAGCACGCGACCCAAAAATACACATGTGAATCACACATGTTAAGGGCCATTTTTAGTGTAATAAATACTAACTTCAATTTAGACGAAAACCTAACCTAACAGAAAAACTCCGTTTTGTTTTTTTACCATTAGTTCTTCACATTTTACACCAAAAATAAACATCAGCAACGATACATGCAAAAGAACGGAAATGAAGAAATCAAGGCTTCAAGAATTCACTTCCTCAATCTTTCAACAAAGGTCAGTGCAATGGTTTGCTGCTCTCTCTTCTCGTCTCTCTCTCTCTTTTGGTTATTGGTTTGATGCCTCTGGTAATGTTAGGCTCAGGTTTGATTCCATCACTGAATTCACTTCCTCAAGTATTCTAGGCTAACTAGTGATGTTACAACAACATTCAGACCTTTAAAGTTGCCTCACCATGCTTGCCTTCAAAAACCAGACCTGGTTCTTGAACTTTGCATATATGCATTGCAATTGGCAGGAGCGAGACATTTTATCGACTTCAACACTATGTGTCTCACGTGGATGCATTGGCTAGTCTCCTTAGGAAGGACACGACATCATCTGATGATCCCAGTAGATAGCGAGCATTGGTACGAGTTCGACCAACAGCACAGGAGAAGTAGTTATCTCCCTTGAGATCAAGCACGTTCCATGAAGTCTTTTCTGCTGATGACCGTCGCGGATTCCCACAGCTGTGGTTAGGAGTTCCCTTCTCGGGATTTATTAAAGCACGTTGTGCCTTACCTTGAGATGATTTTGGCCCGCTTCTACTGGCTGGAAGCTTCATAGGAGGTCGTCTTTCATTGGGTAATTTTGGTCCATCATTTTGCTTTGTTCTTGCAGCAACTAGGCCATCAGAAGGGAGCTCTGGCTCAAAGAAGGTGTACACATCTTCATCCTGGTGATCAAGTGCATGACAATGAGATTCCATCATTGAAGTACAAGCACACCATTAGCTATTTAATCATTTCAGTTTTCCAACCTAATCAACTGCACAATAATTTCCATTTATTGCACAATAGAAGCCCATTAAAGCTAAATCATTGTGCAACAACAAATCCAGCATGATCAAGATTTATCCAAGTACAAGAACCACGTCTTGAAAACCAACATCACATGTAAGATTTTGGTCTCACAAGGATTCTGCTTAGTATTGCAAGTGATATTAAAGTAGCTGAAATTACCTTTCCCAGAAAATGGCCAATGCATAGGACATAATCAATTGGTGTTGTCATGGATTTACTGTGGACAATCTCTCCCAGTATACGATCAATAGCAGCACCCTGAATAAACATGAAGCTGTCATATAAAGAACAACCAGCTCTAGTACTAGTGCATTGAGAATTCGGTAATGTCAGTAATTTTAACTTTATTAATCATGTAGTTACCTTTGTAACACCAACCGATCGAACCTCAACTGATCGACTCCCTTGGACCACATCAACAGAGGCATTTGAAATTGGGCCTGTCCAGAGGTGTTGCAACATATCCCTTGCTTGAAGCCTTCCAAATTCAACATCTGCAAGCATAATAATATCAGCACAAAACATCAAGGAAGCAAGCAGAGATGCATAACTTCGTAAGATTAGCTGGTCCAAACTCCAAAATGACATGTACCTGCATACTTGTAATTCCATACAAGTAATGTTTCACGGAGTTCAAAATGTGACCGGGGTGTACGTTCTGTGAAGTACTCAAAAACATGCTGAAAAGAAGTGAAAAGTGTCATATAGCTATAGGCATGAATGAATAAGTAAAAATGAATGCTATTATAACAGAAGTACCTTCACACTGTCAACCCATTCCATATTTAAGTGTTCAGGCATTGCTGTCATCCAATCTCCCTTTGTAAGTCGCAAAAACATTCCATGTTCTGCTGCCAACCACATGTCATACTCTCCAAAGTTCTGAATAAGAGAAAACATTTGGTTAAAACATTTTCACAACAGGGTAAACAGAAAATGAATGTGAAATAGAGAAAGTACTTTGTCTAATGCTTTTCTGTCACTCCCACTGAGAACAACAACGGTGTTCTTTCGATCACTGCAAAGTGCTGTCAGTGCTTCTTTTAACTCTGGGTGCAATTTAAGTTCCATTTCCTTAATTTGATCAGCTCTTCTCCCAGGAGTGTCCACTGGCTCAGTCAATGTTGCATTGAATCCCTGTACATGAGGGAAGAAAGCAAGCACCGAAACAATTTTAAGACCATTAGAAATCAGGTACTTAAAGCATCTATTACGAGATACTATATGTTTCTAATCCCATTCAACTTTAAATTCTGATGACGAAAATTGTCCAAAATGGTCATTAGGATTTCCATAGCATGGTTGAAAGAAGAAAAGCACGTGTTTAGAATGACAGGTAACTCCCATTTAATATTTTCCAAGGTTAAGCTTTGATTCAGAAAAATAGCAGATTATTGATTTTATGGTTTCATTTTCTTACAAATTTATGTGAGGGAATGGGTGATGCCAAGATGATCACCATGTAAAACAGATGAGAAAGTTGACCTTATTCATCACTGCCAGCCTGCTTTACTCACGGCATTCAGATGCAGTTTTTAATACGGTGCTAGTAGACTTCAAAGCATGGAATAGAGGTAGAAATTGGTGCTTCTCCAGGATACAAAATATTTCAGTTTCAGCTCAACCTAGAGTGATTTAATGTTTATTTAATTGCAGTTAGCATTTGGTGTGTGTGTGGGCGTGTTGGCTCTCAGGGTACTCATTGATAAAATGGGACACAGACTACCATAAACTAGCTGAAAAAAAATACTCAAGTGAAAGAAAAAAAATTCCTTCATTAGAAACAGATTGACTAGCTTCATCAGAAGAACGTTGCACAACTTTTGGTTTGTATATAAAATATACTTGTAATAGGATTTCTCATTCTGAGCTGAGAGACATAATGACTTGTTCAAATTAAGAAGAGCAAACCAGTGTACATAAATATATGAAACAGGAGCATACCAGAATGAGCAACCGGTTAGTAGACTGCAAATAACATCTAATTGCATTATCTTCTGGAAGTGAAGGTGGCACTTGCCGGGTCCTTAGCTGTGCCTCGATAACTGTATCATTTAGTTCGCTGGGAAGAAATGATTCAAAAATCAAAGTTTAGTACCACAAAAGGATAGTTGAAAAGCTATAATTTTCTATTCTTGTTGTCTTACAAAATGCAAAATATCAAAAGAGCCACATTTAGTATTGAAGTTTTCATACAACAGTACTACACATTTCGAAGTTGAATTATGACTACTAGCAATATAAGAGCTTGACCATCTTTGCTGAGCAAAAACACCAGAAGATAATCATTTTAACATAATTAACTAGTCTATTCATAACTATTTAAATGTTATTGGTAATGACCAATTATTGCCAATTATACTTCATTCTACACACACGTGGTATGCCAGATGCAGTCATTTATTAACATGCACCAACAGCATTCAAAAAACAAAATGATAAGAGACCATAATATTGAAATCAATGTTTCTCATCCAGACTTAATTTATCCTACTTCAAAGGTTCCACAGAATAACTCAGCAAGGTCTCTGGAACAACCTTATGTACAGGGGAAAGGCTATGATTGCACAAGGGGATTGTATTTAAAAGGTTTCCACAGTGCTTCAAACTCATAACCCCAGTAATCACAATAGACAAATAATATCACCAACTTGTGTTTAAAAAGGTTTTAAGACCTAAAGTACTTTTGATCCATTTCTCAAAGATAATCTATGCTTAAAACACTGTTATAAGTGTACCTCACAAAAGTTTCAGCCCATTCTTGAGCAGTGTGGGTTGTCACATGGACAAAGTTGTGCCGGTGTCGCTTCTCTCTTTCTTCAGGTAACATAGTTAGAGCTTGGCGTATTGAATCAGCAACTTCAGTGATGTTCCAAGGGTTCACAAGGATTGCTCCAGCACCCAAGGATTGGGCTGCACCTGCAAACTACAAAATACAAAAAGCCTATTTTTTAAGACCGGGAGACATATAATGCATAATATACAGAAAATAGTAATTATTCAAATATATAGCTATTAACAATTTATAGTAAATATAATTGAATTTCATTCCAAATCAATGCAGAAAAACACAGCATCAAAGGGTTGGTGTTGATGCTCTGTGTGGAGCTTTATTTGGTCATTTTCACAATTGCAAAGAGATAAACAACATCACAAATATTAGAGAAAGTTCAAACATCACACATTTTAACTAATGTTTAATTACCTCACTAAGAATGAGCACACCCTTCTTTGAATCTTGGCATGCTACAAACTCATAACTGACAAGATTCATTCCATCCCTCAAAGAAGTAACAAGAGCAACATCTGGAAAGAAAGAAAGAACATCACGGCGAATGACATCAGCTGAAAAACAGACCAGGTTTCTTGCACATTCATTCCGTTTCCAATAACAATACAATTAAATCAGTGAGAGTCACTTTTAGGAGAAAACATTGTGAATTTTCACTGTCATTAATACTGCCAACATTCTGAGACAAAATTCTAGTTCTTGAAGTTTGTCCAAAGTCTAAAATGAAAGCATTTTCAGACCTCTACTGACAGATTGACATTAATACATTTACTGATTTCAAATTTTCTAAGAACGTTAATTGACTAGTTACTGCAGTAATTCTGACACCATCTGGTACCCTAGAACAGCTGGCATACTTTCATATTCACTTCTCGGAAAAATGCCATTTCACGAGTAACAAGAGTTAAACAATAGCATAAAACCCTACTTGAAAGTATATCATTTATAGTTGAACAAATAATACACAAGGAAAGGCACATATTCAAATAGTGAAGATGAGAAGAGTACATTATGGACATGTGAATTTATTTCTGAACAAATAGGATTTCATACAAAAAGGATTCACTCATAAAAATATATACATACATATTTGTTTGTGAGCGTGCATAAATGTTTATGTCCACTCCATTTAGAAGAATATGTGCAACATGGCTGTTCAAATAAGCATTGTCTTGAACAAACACCATATCTGTCCTAATAATGAGTTAACATCTAAGTGATACAAATGTGTTTGGAACAGTTTATAGGAACTAACACCTAAGTGATGTTGATTTTATTATCATCGTGTCATAGCCATTGTCTTGGGTTTTGATACTGTTTATGTAACAATTCTCAACACAATGGATATACTACTAAACAAACACATGCATACACAGGGTGCACACACGCAAGTTGATGTCCCAAACTGATAATTTTCTAGTTACATTCCACTTCATAAGTTTCAACTCATGATTTAGCTATTCTGATGATTTGGCTTATGAACACGTTCCCAACCTCTGCTTATATACATGCAACTATCTAGGAGATTTTTGCGCTTCCACTTGCATATCCGCTCCATTACATACAAACGTGTTCTATGTAGCTTTTCAGATAAGTACAGATTCAAACAAGGATTATGTCCAACAAATAAGCTAACATGTAACTGATGCAAGAGTTTGAAACAGTTTGAGGCTGTAGTCTGAATAACCGGCAAGGATGTGAACTTTATGGGCTGTCATTTCCATCTCTACCTTGTCATTATTATTGTTGTTCTCATTATTATATTCATTATTGATAATTTATACTGCAGTGCTTCTGAATGATGGTGAATTTCTTCTGTTTGATAACTTTATGGCCACACAGCAAATTTTACAGTGGCAATGTGTTAAGAAGGATTAAAAAGTTTACAAATAGCTGGTGAAGGAAAAAGGAAAATGAAATAAATTCGTAAGAGAAACTTAAAGCAAATTAAGGGAAATAAACATCCAGTTCTGAAGATTATAGCACTTGATCAATCTATAAACATCCAACACATTTGTGTGCTGCCCATCTATACAAGAACATAGTAGCTGCCAAAATAGCAATGTTTATCTCTTGGAAGCTATATTTAAGAAGATACTTGTCAATTGTTGGTAAGAGCTTATTTTGAAGATTGGATTTTCTGTAAAATAGGTCTAGGTAGGTTAAACTAAGGACATCGTGACTAAGAGTCTTAAGTGACCCATCTTTGACAATTGGTAATAAGAGCTACTACTATTGGCTTGTCCATTGTTTTCAGTTGCAGGAAAAAGAAGGTAAACCTTATCCAGAAAAAGAAAAAAAGCATAAAAGGATTCCAAAAAAAAGAGCTTGCGAACCCAAGCACTAAATGACAGAAAACATTACCAGTAACTGCATATAATGCACACAAGGCGTGGAAGTCGAGAGATCGATCCTGTAAGCACAAAAGAAACTGCTTCAGAAATTCCACATTGAAGATACTCAGATGCAAGATTAAATCATTAGAAGATGACTCGGAAAAACTAGGCATTTTTCCGGGATTAGATCGAAAATCTTTAAAGAAGTTCTAATACTATGCTTGCTCAAATAAAATATCCCAAAAGCAAAGCAGAAACCCAGCCAAGGTCTTCAGTTCTCTTAGTTATAAACCACCCAGCTAAAAAACTAGCATATCGTTATCCATTTTTTTCCCATGCTGTTATGTTTTGTTGAGGCCTGAACAAAACTAAGTGCACAAAAACTGTTGTCTCCCAAAAGTTTTCTCAATGGCTTCCACTTTACTTGGACCTAGAATGTTAAAACATCCAATTATGTTTGGCTACAGCTTTGTATGCCAGGGTTTGCTTTTCAATATGAAGGCCAAATTGGAGTTCCTTCCCTGAATACATACTAGTCTGACTGTGAGCTATAAGGAAAGGAGAAGAGAATGGAGCACTCAGCCTTACAACATTTGATCCATGTGCATGCCCAGGATCAAGGGCTATGCCACGAAGGTCAGACCTAAGAAAGGGAAATTAGGTGTGAGGCCTAAGATAGCAAGTCTGGCTACGAACTATATTTCATGGAGGTAGGTCCTTTGGCTCTTCCTTTTCTTTTGAAACAGAGATCTGCATGAGAGTTCTTACCTTTACATTCAAATGTTTGGATTAGACAGAAACAAGTAGATTTTCTGAAATCTAGATAGATGGAACTGGTCATTATTCCTGAGCTGTGCGTTGATATCATCATGTTAATTAACAAATACAGCTAATATTGATCAACTGACAAGTCACAAGAAGATACATAGGCATGTAAAAACGTTCTGGTTGGCACTCTACTTGAACCGACAAGAACAGATTTGCAGCCCTAACACATCCCAACAAGTTTGGTTTCATAGATCCTATTCTTATGGATAGAACGTTACATTAAAATAATCTTTAAGGAAAAATATCAAGCTTGTTTCACATACTAGCATAAAATGTTACACTAAAGCTAATTACTAATATAACTACGGATATAGTGAACTATTAAGGTACTAACTGCACATCATTTGAATTCTTGAAATGTGTCATTAATTTCTGGATAATATCATGGCACCAAAGTCTGTGATGTTATGCAATTAAGTCAAGTTATAACAATATGGACTGTCCTAAGCTTTACTTGGTCCACACACTTCCTTCTCAGCTATAGAAACAGTAATCCTGCCATTCTCTTAAAATTTCCAGCAGATATACACATCTGAAAGTATCACAAGAAGCTAGAAACAAGATTCACATAAAGCCAAAGATAAATTTTACACCCTTTGAATAGTATTTAATTTGTCAAGCCAACAAGCCATGTATAACAAGCATCTCATAACCCAACATTGAGTTCTCAAATTAAAAACATACCAGGTGATGTATTGGAACAGCAGTTAATGTTCCAAATCTGCCATTAATGCGTCCAACAATTTCATGAACCTGGCTCGTCAACTTTTGATCTGTGAATATACAAGCAAAACTTACTGAATTATCCTTTTTGTTAAGATACAAAGCCCACAGTTTGGTATGCAACACAAGGCTAAGAGTCAATAATCTATTTAGCATGGAAGCGACAAGATACAATGACATCAAAGTTGAGATCCAGCTTTCATGCTCACATCCCCATTTGCTTTTTGAGCACCAGCTCAAGGCTCAAGCGAAGTTCTACTTTTAAGGCCCGAGGTCAGGGTTCCACAGAGACATTAGGTTCAATTTAGAGTGATCTCCACTATAGCTAAAGAAATTGAAAAAAGAAAAAAAGAACCTAGTGTAGCTTCTACCATTTAGGAAAAATAGTAGCATACGCTATGCAATTTGGAACATTTTTGTACATACAGGGCATCAGCAGTGCTTAAGAGCTAAGATCTAACTTTCATCCCCAGACCTTTTCTTTCGTAGTTTATATTGTTTAGGCATATGGGACCATATAACTCTTTCAGACATAAATAAATTTCAGAGAACAGTCAGTTTAAAATGCCAACAACATGATGAGCAACACTGTAAAAGGAACTGTATCAAGGGTGTCAGAAATCATACACTCAGGAACATCTGTTCTTGTTGGCACAGCAATTTGCAGTAGAACAACTTTATCACGCCAGTGAGAATTCTCCTCGAGAAATTTTTCAAAAGCAAGAATCTTCTGTGGAATTCCTTTAATCATATCAAGGCGGTCAACACCTAGCATCACCTGTTAATTATAAGAATTTCAGCAGTAATCAGATAGGAAAAAATAATTTAAAGACATGGTTTGTGCAACAAATGGATGACAGTAAAAGCGACAGTGTGAGAGAACCTAAACCTTAAAAGTTAAATTACATAAGATAATTACATTAAAAGGGAAATTGAAAGATTCAAAATGGGTGTCTTGGCATTGGATTTGGTGTTGTTCAATTTTAATGCTGTAAAGATCAGAACAAATAACCTTGAATAACAACCCAACCTTCAAGGACAATGAAGGTTCTTATGGAGAAGCGTTCATTTTCAGATTATGCAAGTCTTGGTGCTGGATCCTGGACGTAGTTGATCATTTTAGAAAACAACATGGGTCAAGACAACTGACCATTCTTCTTCTTCTTCTTTTTTCTTTCCTTAAATACTTAAATAAGGAAACATGAAACAATATTCAAGGTCTGACTGCTAGAACTGTTCATGAGAAACAAAATTCAATTGACATGAAACAATACAGAAACTCAAATAGCATGACTTGGCAGCTGGAGCTGGAGGTGCTCCCAGTTTCCATGACCAACAAAAATCAGAGTTCCAATGTCATGCCAATTACATATGTTGCAAGTACTTCAAACCATATTCACTGCAAGTGCATTCAATGTCAAACTAGTGATACTTGAAAAAACTTAAAGTTTCAACCACCATATTGCAGAAAATAGATAACTTAATCAAGTATAGATCGCATCTACCTTTCGGCCAGCAAATCTTTCCTTCAGTTCTTTAATGTGATCCTGGACTTGAGGGAGTTCAAGAGCTCTTATGAACCGATCTGAGTCTATCCCGATTGGAAACTGATCACAAGAAGATAGAGCATAATTAGTATAACAAGAGTAGAATTTTGTTTGCTCATGAACATGTTAAAACTTTGACATGCTGTGCTGCTACAACAAAAAGAATGGAGTGGCTTAGCGAAACAACACAAGGGGAATTCAAATGAATAGTTCTACTCAAACATACCGCAGCAACTCGTGTCAGCCTCCCTTGATCCTCAACGCCTTCAGGTGTGCCCTCTAGCCCAAGAATGCGAGTACAAGCACTAACAAAATGTCTTGCATAGTCATAGGTGTGAAATCTAGAGGACAAAATTAATATGTTAAGTTATAGTGTTGGGAGTAGTGACACGAGTCTTAGCAGATACTGAAAGAATGCTCTTACATCTGAAGCAAAAAGCACAAAAGAAAAGGGGGTCCTATTCATGTTACAACAAGATTAATTTGCAGCAACAAAAGTTTATTTCTGAGTTTGAAAGCGACATTCCTTCTGTATTTCGATCAATAATGATAGATTTAAAGATCCTACATCAAAATTGTTCAGAGCAATGAATTCCATGTCTCAGTTATGTATGGAACCTATTTCTGAATCACTGATTTTCTCTAGCTTTCCCCATTAACTGTAACTACCAAAAATCAGATGAAGTTCAATCTAACGATTTCAAGCGTAAATGCAGTCGTATATACACATCAGCTTTTTGTTTGTTTGCCATAACAGACAAACAAGTGAGATGAAGTTCATGGGATCATTCGTCGCACTTGACTCTAAACAGACAAGGGAGTTCAGCAAAGAGACAGAAATAAAGTCCCTTACATCAACCACATGTACAGTGAACATGAGATACTCACTCAGGTGAAGGATGCAATATATGAAAATAAATGGACCATTCTAATTTAAAGTGAAGTCCAAACAATTTACAAATCCAGCCATTTTCCCTTGCCAATGTTTTAACCGTACCAACCATACTTCCAAAGCTAAAATGGTATGCTATAAATGATTTAAGACACTTGCATTATATAAGTGAACTTACCCAACTAAATCGGCAGCAAGAACAGAACGTAATAGGTCTGATCGAGATGGCAGTGTCCTGTGGATTTCAGAAGAAGGAAAGGGTGTATGGAGAAACCAACCAACTTTCATATTATTGTTGTATTCCTTCAGGCATTTTGGGAGAAACATCAAATGGTAATCATGGCACCAGACAACATCACCCTCCTCATAATGCTGGTGAACCACATCAGCAAACATTTGATTTGCCTTCTTATATGCAGCAAACTGAGACTGGAAACTTCTGGTTGTGGCGAGTCGATCTTCTTGTGGAAGCCCAAGATAATGAAAGAGAGGCCACAGTATATTGTTGCAGTAGCCATTATAATATTGATGAACAATCTCTTCATCAAGGAATACCGGAATGCACCTCTGCAATAATTGAAGAAGAGGAGAGAATCAGCAACTTTCGAGTTTTTAGGTATAATGTGCGAGAATGCGCAAGGAAGAATTCAAGTTCGAAAGGTTTCTGGAGACAACCTTTTCAGCCAAAGCTTTAGTAAGCGACTTCTGGCCAACTTCATCTGGCACGTTAACCCCAGCCCAGCCAATCCATCTCGCCTCAAACTCCTTCACACCTTGTTTAACATTGTCCAAAACGCATTAGGTACATGATCACAAGAGGAACGAGCAAATGCAATAAGGATAAAACTTCAAAAATGATGAAGTTTAATGAAATGGAGGACAAATCAGAGAGGATACAGAAGCCTGAACAGTAAGAATGAATAATTTAAATAACAAACCCAACTCAACCAACTCTTAGTCTCAACTACTTTAGGGTCCATGACATGAATTTTTATTCTCCATTCCATAAAAAGTTTAGAACAACAATCAATGCATCAAATATTTTACTTGCTTACCTAGAAGAGCACTGACTAGGCCCCCAGCACTCATCTCCAAAGACCATGAGTCTTCACCTCTTCTAACAGCAGATACAGGCAGTCTGTTAGCTACCACCAATAGGCGTTGCCTTAAAGGCCTGGCATCTGGCTTTTCACATCCCTGCGCAATAGCCCCTTCCAAGAATTGTTCGATAAAGGAATTGTTCAAGCTGTCACCTTCCCGCGCTCGTAGATCATATTCACATGGTTCAGTTCCTCTATGATTATCAGTTAACTCATTTGAATAGGCAGACCTGATGTTTCGCCTTAGCTCTCTTAGTTTTAAGAGCCGTCCGACACGACCTGAGTTATGGATGGAATTACCGTTGTCCTGGTTTCCAGGCATACGCTCACTTTAGCAGCCCAACCTCCAATCACCAATTTTATGGGCTCCTGGTGTTTCTAGAGCAATTGAGCCTCCTACATTTTTGTTTGAAAAGTAAATTGAGTGTTCAATAATCACTATAAGCCACACAAAAAACTTAAACCCTACTAAGTTGGACATTAAGAATACAACATCACATCATTGTCACATCTTAAAACAGTGAAACACTTTTCTACTGCTGTATAAAATTCAATTCTCGGAGTGAATTTAATTAGCATGAGCATCTTAAGCATATTCATCAAAACAAGACAAACACAAGATGACAGAAGGGCAACGAGAGAGATAACACAGAGAATGGGATCCACAGAATTGCATTGAAGCAACAAAAATGGGGTCTACAAAAAATCCTGGCTATTTAAGCCCAAATATTTGAACTTTCTCATTTGAAAAATAAACCTCAAATATCCAAAAAAGCATCACCACCCTTTTTTCAAGTTCATGAAAACAAGATTGGCAGATTGGCAGAGGGCAGACAAGAAGAAACATAAGATCCACAGAAGCAATTTAATCCAACACACAAAAACGGAGCTTTCTCTTCGTTTATTTTCACACAGATGAAAAAGCGAACACATTGCATGAAAAGAACACAAAACACTTCCAACTTGAATATCAAGTTGAGCTCAAAAACACTGACACTAGTAAAAGAATTCCCTTGTAACCAAACACACAAAATGAATTATAACTCACACAAGAAACACATCAAGAACCCACCTAGGCAGCAGGCAATAAAAGAACTGATTTTGAGCAAAAGACTCTAAAGGGGAAAGGGAAAAAAAAACAGTATTCTCTCCAAAAGCCTGATTTTTTCACTCAATTTTGAAGCTATAATTGAATTTGTAAGAGAGAGAGAGGGGGGGATAAAGAAAAAGGAGAGGGAGCACAATATCCCTGTGTAAGCTTGCTTTATAAGATGCACAAAAGCTTAGCCATGCAAAGATTTTGTTTTCAAAAAGACAGTGGATCTTTTTACTCCTGGGCCCGTTTATAACTGTGTCAGCGGTTACTTTAAAAAAAATGTTTTTTTTTTAAATATATTTATTTTTTATTTTAAAAAATTATAATTAATTTTTTAATATATTTTTTTAAAAAAATACTTAAAAAAAAAAAACACTCCAAAACTTCTTTTAAAGCAATTAAGCAAGTGGCTCCATAATCCATTAATAATTTTTTGTTAGAATATTTAATTTTATTTAGAAATGTGATAAAAATTATATTTTAAGATGTTTATTATTTGAAAATATATTAAAATAATATTTTTATTTTTAAAATTTATTTTAAATAATAACACATTAAAATAATCTAAAAAAATAAAAAAATAATTTTAAATAAAAAAATATTTAATTTAAACAAAAATATTTTAGCCACGTTACTAAATACCTCTTTAATCACTTACCACTCTATAATCTCTTGTTTATTGAGAAAAAAAAATATACTATAAAGAAATAGAAATACTAGCACAAGTACACATGACAAATTTTATGCATGGAAGGACGCATGATTTTGACACGTAACATCTTTCTTGGTGACCTTTCACCTGCAAGGTAATGTAATGATTTTCGAATTAGTTTTTTCTCCCCACAAGTATGGAAAACTTGCCACGTATCATGTCTACTATTTTAAGTAATGTTTGATATTTTGGTAACATTTAATTTTTAAAATGTTTTGTAAAAAATATATTTTTTTATTTTTTAAATGTATATTTATATTAGCATATTAAAATAATTTAAAACCAAAAAAATAACACTTACAGCTTGATATCTAATGATAAAGATAATGATTAACAAAGATTTTTTTCATAAATGTTGTGCTAATAAATAATTGATGATTCCTTAGTTAATACATAGTATAATTATCAGTGCATTACTAGATACGATAAATTAACATTCTATATTTTAAGAATCTTTTCATTTGACAAATAATTACTTCGTTAAAAAAGCTTTTGTAAAATATTTAAGTATCCTAGCATTGCTTTAATAATATCATTCATTTTCATTCAAATATTGATTGTTATTCCTTTTATATATATATATATAACAATCCAATAATAATAAATGCATCATAATAGATGTAGTTAGATAATTTTCATTCTATGTTTTTGTTTCGTCTTGGTTTTTTCTTGGTAGAATCTATCTCTACAGTCATGATGATTTGAAAAAATAGCCTAGCCAAACAATCTTTAATAGGTCTTCGTGATGATTTTAAGCCTGTTCATGCTAGCTACTCTTCTTCATCAGGAACAACTTCTCAGACTTGAGGTCGTCTTGTTTGTAACATCTATACATAGAAAGTTGTTCTTGCTACTTCATCATCGACGCCTTGAAGAAGATATTATGTCCTCTTATTCTACCCTTTCTGTTATCCAGAATAGTTTTAACTCCTAGTTTGATCTTGCATGCTACAATAATATGACCTCTAATTCTGTTTTCTTTAGTAGTAAGACCATTACATCTCACGCTCCTATTATTCTCACTCTGATAAATATTCTCCATTGCATGTCAATCATGAAAGAACTATTTTTATTTTCTTTTGTCGAATCTTTCACTTCATATTTCATTTTTAGTTCCAAAACTGACTCTAAATCTTATATCAACCATGAATTGGTTGCTTATTTGAGTTTGTTAATTTCTTTTCATCTCTCCACTTCTTTTTCGTTGTTTGGTGTCTTGTGTTTCCTCATTCAATTCCAGCACTTGACATTCTAGATTGGATCATGTTTTGTTTTCAAAAACTCATCCTTTAATTTCTCATGGTGGCCTGTCACTTCGTGTTAAAGAGCGTTTGTTTTGGGTAAAGTATTTTACAAATAAAAAGAAATTGCAAGTAAAATGTTTTTTCAAAGAACAAGTTCTTGCAATAACGGTATGAAAAAGATGATGATACTAAGATGTTGATGATGTGTTGTTATGATGGTTATAATAGTGGTGAAGGTAATGGTGCTGGCGGCAAGGGAAAAAAGAGAGGGGTGGTGATAGAGTAATGGCCATAATGAAGGTGGTGGGAGAGCAATAACGGTGAAGGAGTTGCCATCAGTGATAATGATGGGGGTGCGGTGGGGTGGTAGTGGCGCGCGGTAGTATAAATTCTACCATTACTAAATAACAATTTGGAACAACTTTAAGTTTAGTTTTCTTCCTAAAATCTTGCTTATTGAACATGAGATCGATTTACATTTGTGATGATAAAGAATGGAGATCTTAGTCGTCACAGCTATAGAGGGGTTGTACAAGCTTTTTCTACAGAGGACCTAATTTTCAAATAAAGTTCGTACCGTTACACTATTTGAGCTTTTTTGACACCACCACTACCAAACAGATGCTTGGCATGATGTTGTGCCTATCCACTATTCGGATTTGATTCTATGATAATAAAACCCTAAACCTTCCCACAGTTTCCCAACTGTGATTTCACTTCGCAATAAAGATTCTCTAATCAAAATGATGTCATGTTCAACCAACCAGACCCACATGCCAAAGCTGGGGATTAAAAGGGGGAGGAATCATACTATAGCCAATAGCTTGGAGCACATGCAATGTAAGCGACCAATTAATGGCTAGGAATATCGCTATCCACTAGGGCCTTGCTTCAATCATGAACATAAAATGGACCCAAGAAGAACACAATGCACTTTCCTGGCCAGCAACAGGCTAAATACACTAAGTGAGTGGTATCCAACTGTCCCACCACCAATTACAGTTACCAGAAAAGACATGGCCCTTCAGTGAGGAAGCATTTTGGGGAAGAAACATTTCTGAAGGAGACCAGGAAAAATATCTCTCATTGGCCATTTCTGAGAAAGAACTAATAAGGAGACGAAATGCTTGGTTGGAATTTATTTCTCATCCAATCCCTACAGAGAGAAGGTTCACGACGACATTGTTGCTAATTTTTTTTAAAAAAAATCATTAGCAGCCAGCTTATCTGACAAATAGAAACTGACCTGAGCCCTACCACCTCCTCTATTGAAGTCATGAAGACCAAAACTACCTCATAATTTCTTACCTATTTTATATTCCACTTTATCAGTTTATCAAGATTGAACTATCATGCTACTCCTTTTTATTTACCTATTTTTTATGGCAGCAGCACTACTGGACGCCAAATGGTATGGCCCTTTGGCTGCTGAAGCGTTGGAGAGGAAAAAAAAACTCGCATAGCAGCATAGATTGATCACCTGAAAGCTAAGTGGACCACCCTAAGCTATGAGGCTATTGTTGTTATAATTGCCAATCAGATGATCTCAGTGAGCTTTTTGTCTGTTCCATCACTAATTGGCATCATTTGTTTGATTTGTTTAAAGCATAGTGCATGTTGCCCATACACAAAGGCAGGCTTTAATTTTCCCTACTCTGGATTCCAGTCTTAGAATATAACATTTGAAAATTAGGCTGGGGTGCATGCGCATGCTCAGGGAAGACAAATGCCTTGGCCTAAAAGAATTGTTCATGAGAATGTAAAGAACAGGACGCAATCAAGATGATATCAACAATCCAGCAAGCAACGCATAAGCAAAGAAGCTTAGATCCCAAAATGTTAACAGAAAATACCATATAACCTGTTGAAGAAGCACGTACCTTCATTGACATGTTGATGCAGGGGAAAAACTCTTTCAGTCCTGAGAAGTGAACAGAAACATCTCTGAATACAAGTAACACTCTTCTCCACCGCTTGTACTTAGAAGACAAGTACCATAACACATGTGACTAAATGAATGAATAGGCCAAAGGAAGTGCAAACAAAATCAGATATTGACAGAAAAAGACTGGCATGCAGCTTGGTTTTTTCTCTGCTAAACGAAGGCAAGTGGACTTGAGTATCATTGCTGCTGTCAGTCACTTGGGATTCTAGAGTAGGAGAGCCCGTGAAGACCAACAAACACCCACGAATTTGCAGCAAAACCATAAATTTGTCACGCATGCAAGAAGGTTTGGTGCTCAAATTTCTTGTGGATCCCACTAAGAAGATATCTTAAACCAAGGCTTTTGAACATCTGATGAGATGATCTCAGCCATTCATTCTTAAGTTGCCCTTTTCAAGAGTCAGATTTTTAAATTTCTCCGTAAAATCCTAGGTCTCAGCTGCATAATTAACCAGACGGGGAAAAAGAAAAATTGCTCAAGGCCATAAAAGTCTTGCTAAACAGCGAGTGGGTGACGTGTATTAGCCAAAACTTCTTTAAAACAAATGTCACTGGTGAGCTCATGAACAGGCGACAGTACATGGCCTAACATTTATTTCCCTTGAGCTGTTGGGAAGACTATCAATTTAAGAAGACTCGTTATCTTATCCATGGTACTGAACAACCACACAGCAGCGTGATAATCAAGTTTGCAAAAGAAGGAAAATTTTCTACTTACACCAATAATTTGTTTAGTCATTTTAGCACAATCCCTTGGCTCAATTATTGCAGACTTTGATGCATTATATATATATATATATATATATATATATATATATATATATATATATATATATATATATCACATCATAAATGGATATTTTTTAATCGCATAAATATATAAAAAAATATTTAGTAAAATATCACGGCACGAAAGTTAAACCTTTAAACCTACTCATGTTAAGGAGATATATTCAACTTGAGTCTCTTAAAAGTGGGGCGAGTTCGACCTGCATCTCGCCTCAAATTGGGCTAGTTTTACAATTAAATTTGGGGCTATGCTATTTTGCCAGATATTTTTGGCCACTTTGCTATTTTTTTTATAAAAAAAAAAAATCTCAGAAATGAGTTGTGCTACTAGCTGCCAGTTAAATCTTTCAGGACCGTTATATGACCTGGAAAGCTGCAGCAAATCACTTTAACACTCAAGTTGGAAAACATGCAAGGCGGAGCATCCACTGAGCAACTTGTGAGGAAACTTCATGGTCAATAAATACCTATTGGACTCGGATGGATCGCAGGGAAATCTTTGGTGTAACCAAGAATGACAGAGAGCCAAAATCAGAAATGGACTCCTGGCTGACCTGATAGCACTAATATGACACTCTTTTCTCTTCATATTCTGTTTAGCCATGACTGCTTTTTTCCCCCCTTCCTTTTGATATCTGCAGGCGCACCTTGTCCTCCAGTGATTGGGACTCACTGTGCCATGTTACACCAACCCTCTGCCTAATATCCGGAATCATGACTACTCACTTTAACATCCCAACCCTCAAGATTGGACATGTCTTGCATAGCTTCGTAGGCACATGGTAAAACTATAAAGAGTTGATCTTCAAAGCAGGAGACTAACAAGCAGGATTTAAGAGTAGAAGGGACAGAGAAAATTCGTGTTCTTTGTTCAAAACCCGAAGGGCATCATTACATAAACAGTCTAGAGGGCTGGCTAATAAAGAAAAAAAGGACTGGAATGGGATGAATTACGAGGAACGGGATTTCAGAGTTTAGACATTAGAAAATAGACAAAGTGCGAAATGTTAATGGTACAATTAATATTCTTTCAAATGTCTAAAGAATAGATGAGGACCGCCCATCCTGAACTCCATTATTGGCTTCCCCAAGCTTCTAGGTTGCAGACTTCGGAGGTAACAAATAGTAGCTACACGTTTTACATGACATATCTCCTAATAAGACAGTTTTAACTTTCTAAGATACGTGACACCCATGATAATAAATGTCATTTTCCAATATTAGGTGCATTATTAGGAGATATTTGACATTTCCAAATAGAATATGAGGACAGTGGGATAGTCCTTCTCCACGATAATTATCCTTGTGAGACTTGAATTTCGTTTTATTGAAGAAAATTCTACAATAAAACTAACGGAGGTAACGTTCAATAATTGTACGAGATTTTTATGATCAAAGGGAAATGGAGGAGGACAAGGAGGAAGAAGATGAAATTGTCTTGGAAATTAATATAAATTCAAACATCCCGAATCCGCAATCATTACTGAAGTAATTTAGTATCTTCGCGTGAAACATTAATTATCAAGGGCTAGTTTTATTTCTCTTTGAAGGTTATGGATTTATTTAAATTGTTGATTTTTACGTTTCGTTCATACCATTAAAATTGAAGGCATGATAACCCTTTCTTTACTTTCACTAGGCCATTTTAAAGAATCTATGAAATATTCATACCAAAATCTAAGAAATTTATCTAACCAAAACTTAACATATCCATAAAAACTTTATCTTCGTTAGATCAAATCAAAATATTAACATGTTAAGTGACGACTCATGAATACACACACACACATATACATACATACACACACACACACACATATACATACATACATATATACATACATATATACATATATATAAACTCTTTGAATTTTCCATAAACGCATACGTTGATTTAACGAGAGAATGGAGTTAAAATAATTTAACTTCTAACCACATAATTAATACAACTTTGATACCACATGTTGAGTTTTTTAATTGAGTACAAAAATAAGAGAGGATTGAAAGTGGAAGGGATGATAGTAGAAGAAGAGAATTTATTTTCCCTCTATTATATGTTTGAATAAGGTAAAATAGAAAGGAATGAAAACAGGGAGGAAGTTGTTCTAGGTAGAATTACGTTTATACCATCATGATTGTTGTTGGATTACAAGCCCATCCAAGTGAAGGTAAAATGGAACACAAATTAAACGAGAATATTATTACGAAGGATAATAATAAAATAAAGAGCGCAGAACAATTACACGAAATAAGACCAGGGTTGCTCGATGCTATAAGAATACATAAAAAGGAACAAAGAACACAAGATGAAGCGTTTTTTGATGCCGGACTTTCAAATCAGAAAAAGAAGCTTTCTTAAATCGAAAATGATATCTTCTTTGATAATAGGATTCATCTTATGGTGGGTATTTCTCCCAGATTTTGTTTGAAAATGATTCGTTTGCTAACTTTCGAAGGGATTGGTTATAGTGGGTAAAGGTAGAAAATTATATACTCTCTGTTCCCAAACATGGGAATCTGCCCATCCCTTCGAGAATTCTTTCCACGCACCCACATTCTTTCCTCCCGAAATCCTCCCTTAATTTCCAAACATTATGATGGAGGTTGTGAAGTGGTTA
>Ga0307517_10003670_pt1 | contig 23866 bp, 11 predicted proteins | sample 23_EM_MG_FD_194515 | JGI IMG/M metagenome (GOLD analysis project Ga0307517, IMG submission 194515) | Populus trichocarpa ectomycorrhiza microbial communities from riparian zone in the Pacific Northwest, United States - 23_EM | ecosystem: Host-associated > Plants > Roots > Unclassified | place...
TTGTTAGGAATTGATTTTCATTTTGTTTTTCATTTTTTTTCTAGAGTTATCCTATTTTTATTTATTTATTTTTTGTTATTAAATAAGATCATGAAGACCTTTTAAAAATATTAGGAGGATATTTTTTTTTATGATATTGAAAGAATATTTATATTTTTGTTGTTAATCATTGTAATTTTTTTAGTTTGATTTATTTACTATTATTAGTTTATTTAAAAATATATTATTAAATTTAGTCAATCTACGTATTAGATTTTTTTTTTTAAAAAAAAAATCCTGTCATCGCCTAAGTATTATTATTTTACATTAAGGAGATTTTAGTTCGGCACGCGCTGTAACACCAGCAATCAATCTAGTTTAACTAAAAAAGACCAACTGCACGTGATTATTGACCGTTACAACTTATGAGAGATACAGCTTCGAAGGTGTATTAAAAGTATAATACATGCCTCCATAGGCAACACATCAAAAAGTACAAGATTCTGTACCTCAATATAAAATCTATAAGCACCGTATGTTATTTTTTATATAATATTCACCGGCCTGACCTGGTTTATATATATATATATATATATATATATATATATATATATATATATATATATATATATATATATATATATATAGCTACTAGTTATTTTCTCTACCACGAGTCAGATAATTTTTTAACAAATAAAAAATTAAATATATAAGTTTTTTCAACATGTTTTTTTGTCATAAACAAATCCCCAAATAAAAAAAAAACTTATGCATGCATCTAATTAAATAAATGAAAAATTATTTGTTGCGATAAATGTAAAAATAAGTCGTTAAGTAAAGAATAAATTAAAAAAATTAAAAGATAAATGTAAATCAAAATATTTGATTTTGCAATATAGCTCATGTATCTAGTTGTATTTAATAATTTTATTTATTTGAATAAATATTTTATTTGATCAAACGATTATATGTGCCAATAAAATATATAAAAAAGTTGTTAATCCACAATTTATATATAAAGATATTTAATCTCGCAAGACAGGTCATGTACCCGATTGAGTCTAATAATCTTGTTTATTAGAATAAATTTTTTATTTAATTAAATAATAATATAATTGGCTCGAGCTACGCCGCGGGTCAAGGAAAAAAAATTTGCAATTTATGGTTATGGACTTATCTAGGTTCAATAAATTTTTTTTCTTAAATTTATATTTAACTTAATTATAAGATAAATTTTTTTGAAAAGAAAACATAAAAAAGCCAACTACTAAGCCTATAGCCCATCGCACTTAGGCCTTTGTAAGAAAAAGTTTAGGTTGTATGTACAGGCTTGGTTTTATTTTTCTTTTTCTTTTAAAGAAATGAACAATATGTTGTCTTTTTTTAATATATAAAAAAAGAATAAACAACATGTCAATTGCTAAAGCAATCAATGCGTTGTCTGCTAGCCCAGATTCTAACTACCACTATAATGGCTGAAAAATCAAGGTAATGAGATTTTTTTACCCTTAAAAATTAATTTTTAAATCATTTTAACCCAAAACACCTTATCAATACTCTTAAAACATTTAAAAACCAATTCATTAACCAAAAATATGATTCAAAAAACACAAAATTAATTCGGATTAGATTATCTCTCTCGATCTAGATATGTTTTTTAAATAACATTGAGACTCTATATAATTACTATCACACTCCTCTCATTGCATGAAACGTGTGATCAGCAGTAGCAACTGTTTTTGTGGTCTGGAATGGCATGAAGAATGACTCTCGCTCATGGCTGTAATTCAATAATTTTTTTTCTCTTGTATTGAAAATCATAATCAAGCTGCAGATAAATGAAGGGACCAAATGGGTATAATTGAAGTCGGAGGAAAAAATGAAATTTTAATGAGAACTTTTAAACCAGCGTTGATGACTTTTCTATACTGATCTTTCTTCTCGTGAATTACTCTTTACTTTTGACCTAAAAAGATGCAAATAGAGAAAATTTGAATGGTAAGTTGACAACGAAGTGTAGAAGATCGAGTAGTGGCGTATAAACATCCATGTTTGCTGATAAACCCTAGGGATAAGGTGGGAATTATAACCGAGGAAGAGGTGGGACTTGGGAGAACAGAACAGATTAGCAAAGGCAGAGGCTAATAGGTAGCCTCCTATGAGGACCACCGACAGGCATAGGAGCTTATAATAATGACAAAGGATCTAACTATTAGACTTCGCCGACAGCTGTCAATTATGGACGTTTTTGGCATTGTATTTGGAAAGTGTTGTTTTAAAAAATTAAAATTTTTTTAAATTAGTATTTTTTTTTGATATTTTTAAATGTTTTGATGTGCTGGTATTAAAAATAATTTTTAAAAAATTTAAAAAAATATTATTTTAATATATTTTAAAATAAAAAATACTTTAAAAAACAACTACTGCTACACTCTCGTGCATATGAAGGCTTACAATAATTCAAAAAGATCATGTAGGGTATGTTTTACATTGTGTTTCGGAAATGTTTTTGAAAAAAATTAATTTTTTTTTATTTTTTACTTTAAATTAATATTGTTTGATACTTTCAGATCATTTTGATGTGCTGATATTAAAAATAATTTTTTAAAAATAAAAAAAATATTATCCTAATATATTTTAAAGTAAAAAATACTTTAAAAACAACCAACTTCACTCCCGGTAAAAAAAACTTGCAATAATTCAAAAAGAAAGATGGGGTAGCCACCTACAGACGACAAGCAGAAAGAATCAAAACTAATGACTTCGATGATACAGCATATAATTGTTCATGAAAAGAGACAATCGCCATCCATTGTTTGACAGCCATTTGGAAATCTACCACAAAAATACAAGTAATTCTGTCAAATTAATGGTTTGGAAGCAAATCGAATTAAGAATTGTTGGAAGACAATCTTTTTAGCCCCTAGATTTAATCTCTGTTATTTGGGAAAGCTCCCCCCAAGTTGTTTATATATATATATATATATATTTAACAAATGTTCCCGAGTTCTCCTCTCACATAAATTAAAATAAAATATAAAATATAAACCATAACACCCCCGCACCACGTAAACACAGCTTTGATTCGTATTTGAAATTGCTTTCAAATTAAAACAAAAAGAAAATATTGAATTATTGTTTTTCCTATCTAAGTGTTTTTCTTTTTTTAATAAAAAAAAGCATGCAAGTGCCATAGCATTACCGAACGCACAATTCCTTGCTTACAGCTGCCCACTTTATCTCTTACAGGTGGCAATGATGGTCTTGAGGGGAAAGTTCTGTGAATCTACACCGCTCCTTTTGTGACCCCAGCTCTCCTGTTCCTGCACATGTACTGTGACTGTGAGGGAACTTCTCTTCCCTTTATATATTGTCCCAGGTTTCTATCCTTCTCTCTTAAGTATCAATATCCTCCCTTTTGTTTCAATATTGATTCTTTCTTTTAAATCACATTGTTTCTTACAGCAAGCAGTATGGATGGTTCAAGTTTAGGCAAGTGGCTGTGTCTTATTGTTTACATACTGACATTGCTCAGGACAGAAGGAGCTAGCATTCCCATGACTATTGTCCAGGCTGCTGTTGCTAGAGGAGCTGGTGAGCAGCTGTTGCTTATTAGCTGGTTTAATTTGTGCTAATAAATATACAGTATAGGTTATTAATTCTTTCCTAATCTGTTGTCACTGTGATATACCTTGCAGTTTGCTTAGATGGGAGTCCACCAGGATACCACTTTGAGAAAGGATCTGGTTCTGGGATTAACAATTGGTTGGTTCACATGGAGGTTAGTTCTTCTTGTCCTTGAGCTGCTTTCTTGCCAGCTATACCATGGAGTAATAACTGAATAAACTTGATTAAATATAGTAGTCAGATGTTCAATAACGATAGTTGCATGGATTTGATCTGCTCATAACATTTCTTCTGGTGATCCGGGGGTCCAGGGAGGAGGATGGTGTGAGAGTGTTGAGTCTTGTGTTTCTCGTAGGGACACTTACAAGGGTTCATCATTGAAAATGGAGAAGACAATGGGGTTCTCTGGCATACTAGGCAGCAAGCAAGCAGCTAATCCTGGTAGGATTAAACATTTACTGGTTTTAGGTTTTGTTATCGATTTGTTTAGGAGCCATTCTTTTCAAGGTGTTCGGTAGAGTAATTGAGCTCTGTTTGAATGGCTTAGATTTTTATAACTGGAATAGAATCAAGATCAGATACTGTGATGGTTCATCATTTACTGGTGATGTGGAAGCTGTTGATCCGGTAAGCTACTTGAAGTTTCCTCGGAACTTGAAAGATTTTCTTATAGTTTAAGAATTCTGAAGTTGCTGTATCTGTTTTGCTGGACCAGAAAACTAAGCTTTACTTCAGGGGAGAAAGGATTTGGCAGGCTGTCATTGATGATCTATTGGCGAAAGGAATGAGAAATGCTCGAAATGTATGACTCCTTTTAATGACTGCTACAACTTATTTACCTTCATTTTAATCTTTTAACCTGTTGGGACTTGTAAATGACAGGCTATTCTTTCTGGATGCTCTGCTGGTGGATTGGCTGCTATTTTGCATTGTGATAAATTCCAGTCTCTCCTGCCTGCAAGTGCTAGGGTAAAATGTGTTTCTGATGCTGGTTATTTTATCCATGGGTAAGCTCATATACAAAGGACCGATCGAATCTATCTCCCTTTGTTTAATTATTGCCATAACTTTTCTAAATCATCACCATCACCATCATTGTTATCGTTATTTTCTTAACAGAACAGACATCTCTGGAGGGTCTCGAATTGAATCCTTCTTCGGTCAAGTTGTTAAAACCCATGTAACTCTCTATCTTTTGATAATTGTTCTTATCTTATTCCCAGTTTCTGACCTTGTTATAATGTGATTGTACTTGAACTCGATTTCTTTTCCTTCTCTTGTTGTTAACTTGTGAATTTAATTTACTAGAATTGCACTTTAGTCATTGCAACATCTTTTGATTCTGTTTCTCTATCTTTTCTGCAGGGATCAGCAAAGCATTTGCCTGCATCATGCACTTCAAAAACGAGACCAGAATTGGTAAGGAAGACTATTCTGATATTGACTTAGTACTACTCTTCACCATGTCTTCTTCGGCCTCACCAATACTTGTTTTTGCAGTGTTTCTTCCCACAATATGTGGCACAGGCCATGCGAACGCCACTTTTTATAATCAACTCAGCCTATGATTCCTGGCAGGTTAGCAAATTTCTGAGAAATGTTATCGACAACACTCTCTTATCGTTTAACTATCCTCTTCTTTTGTCAAGTCTTTCTCATAAGAACAGGAAAGGAAAATGGACAGAATTGCAGCTTGATTTGTTTCGACTTTTTACATTTTTCCTTGTATTTTCTCTAATCTTCCATCCTTCTCATATTCATTCAGATAAAGAACATCCTTGCACCAACCGCTGTTGATTCCAAAAAAGAATGGAAGAACTGCAAGCTTGACTTGAAAAAGTGCTCGGCTACTCAACTCCAAACCGTGCAGAGTAATTTCGAAAACTTATGCTCCTTTATTAATGACCAAATTTGGGAGGTTTTAGGGAAGTTCTTTGTTCGTGATGGGGAAGTGAAGTTAAGTTTATCAGCTTGGTGGCCAACAAAAAGTTTTATTTTCAGATTATAGGACACAATTCCTAAAAGCAGTGAATATTGGACTCGGCAGCTCTTCATCGAGAGGATTGTGGATAAATTCTTGCTACGCTCACTGCCAATCTGGGTCGGTATCTACGTGGTTAGCCGACAAATCCCCCGTGGTGGGCAATGTGGTAATGACTGTCATAACTTCAATTTCCTTTGCTGTTTTTCCACCCTATATTGATTACTAGTGCGTTTTTACTGATCCTTAGTGTGTGTATGCATGGCTTTTTGACTGCAGAAAATCGGAAAGGCAGTTGGAGATTGGTTCTATGACCGAAGTGCCTTCGAAAAAATCGATTGCGCTTACCCTTGCAACCCTACTTGCGTCAGTATTGATTCCGAATCATGAGAGCAGGCACCTAGTGTATATTTATTGTCATTAAGAAACATGCCAATCTTATGAGTCGAGTTTATAAGCTATACAACAAGCTGAGTAAGAGTACTACTTCTTTGAGTTCTGTCATTGTTTATGTAATGCTTGTTCGAAAAAGAGTCATTATTCATGTAATCACTATTATAAAGTGATTGAGTCTAATGCTGAAATACTAAAATAAAATTATCCGGGAGTTTCTAAGATTGCGTTAGATTTAGAATTGTTTAAGGATTTATTATCTAAAGATTTGATTTTTTTCAGTTTTGAATAAATTTTTAAAGGTTAAGTTATCACAAATCACAAAGTATTCAATTGTTTGGTTTGGCTTCAACAATAATTTATATGAATTGTTGGTGAAAAATCTTTTAAATCTCTATTTAGGGGAGGGATTGTTATTTCTAGAGTGCCAGTTTTTTATTTTGCAATTGATGTAGTTTTTTTTTTTTTCTAATAAACAACCATCTAAAAATAAAAGGTATAACTTAATATTTATAGAAAAGTTTGAAAAACATTATAAATTGGTAAAATATCAATTTACCTCTTGAATAATATTCATATATTAATTCAAGATAATTTTAAAAATTAATTCAATCAAATCTTTACTTGATGTTTCTAGGTTTAGAAATATAATTCATGTATTAATTATATTTTAATTTTTAATTTTTAAAATATATTTTAATCAAGTTATACTTCATTAAATTATCTTAGTTTAATTTTTAACAAATAGTTCGTGATCCATTACATTTTTTATAATTCAAATTAAATAGAATTAAATAAATAAAATAATTTAATTTGTTATTAATTCAATAATTGATTAATTTATATTTGAAGATCAAATCTATTGTTTAACAATGTGTCATGATCCTTTAAATATTAGAAAAGTTATTGGAAGTCTGACAATGACTAGTTTTTTAGTGTAATTAATATTTTTTCATCAATGTTTCGATTTAATATCAAAACATGGAGTATGTCTATCATGTAAAATTATATTTGTTCTTTACATAATAATCATAGTTATTAATTGTTTGAATAAGATTTGAAACTCTTTTCAAATCTTATTTCACATTAACCAAGGATTTCTCAGTCATATTATTTGAGAATAAATAAAATATTTTCTCTAATTCATCAATAAAGGTGATAATCCTTTCTTCATCACTTAAGTACCTTAATATAATTCATGTTATACCATATATTGTCCATTCATTATCTCAGTTAAGATAACATGTAACAAGATCAAATTATAATATTTTTTATATAAGATAACTTAGTGATCTCAAGTCTAAGGATCACTTACACAATTGTCACGTGAGCTTTTCCATAGACACAGGTGATCTCTTCATATGAAATTCTTATGCAGGTCAATTTAGTATATATGTCTTATGACAAGCACTTATACATTAATTCTAAGTATCCCTTATACCTCAGTTTATGATAACAATTGCTTTCTTTCATAAAGAAAAAGATATAATATGTATCAATCTCTACGATTCTAATAAATGTTCAATATTTAAGAGAGCATCAACAATGAATATTTTAGGAACAATGCTTTGATGCAATAGGAATTCCATAATTATAATAACTTTATAATTTTTTTTGCAAAGTATTTTTGTACTATGAACTTTATCTTGACTCTAGATTCATAAATCAAATATTAGATTCATTAATCTAATATTATTGAATATTAAAGATAAGTTAAGTCTTTATTAATAATAAATATGTATCTACATGAAAATAATAATGTCATATTTAACCAACCGATTGACTACATAGCATATTAAACTAAAAATCTCTTACTTGCACTAAAGTCAATCGCTCATGTATCAAAATTGCTCTATGTAGCATTAATACTTTTGCATCGATAGTTACTTAGTTAAAGGATCTTCTAGATTCTCTTTGGTAGGTACTTACTCTATCTTCACATACTTTGTTTCATTGATTTATCAAATCAAAAGGAATTTCTTAAATACTTGTTTGGATCATTGATGAGATCTTAGTTCCTTTGCTTATACAATGACTTCATTATTATAATACTACATGACAACTGGATCAACAATGCTAGGAACCAACCTAGTTCATTGATGAGCTTTTTAATCCAAACAACTTCTTTGTTTCCTCGAACATGAAGGTGTACTTTTATTCAATTGCAAAATCAATTGTTCTTTTTTTTTTTGAAACTCTTCTAACTCAAAGCACTACCATTTAAAAAAAAACATATATTGATTGCTATTCACTATTTTTCCAACATTTCATTAAAAAATCTTAATTCAAATAATTTTAAACTTCTAATTTATCTTCTGTATTGATGGATCCTATAACCAAGTATATGATACAATTTCTATTATATTTCTCTCAATTTGTGTCTTAGAACACATGTCTTTGGAGGGGGAACCTATTTCTCTACGGAGTTGAGGGACAACAACTTTATTTTTTACTGATCGGAGCCTGGTGGTATCAATACAACCGATCTAGATGTTTTCGGACTCTTTAGGTCTGTATGAGCCTATGCTTCCTAGGATAAAGGGTATGTGTGATTTACTCGAACCCGCAATACACTAGAAGCACTGTTAGTACATACCTCTCCAGTAGTTTCTAACAGCTCATCTCCGTGTAGTGATAGCATAGGGAAGGCCTTATCAAGAAAAGTGATTTTGGTGCAAATGCTGACCAATGAAAATGGATCTGGTGTCCTAGATGATTGTCCAAAACTCACCATATAGCCACGAGTCTTTAAGTATGCTAATGAGCCTTGCATATGACAACCTTCCCATGAGGACTTATTAACCAATAGAACTTGAGAGTAGAAGTGTGCGTTTGGCCGTGTATAAACGAAACCTAATAAACTAACTGGGCAAAACACAAAAACTATGTTCTAAAGTTCTTCTGAATATAACTAAGTAAAAAAAATTAGGTTTAGAAAGGTCAGAGCTAGAAGCGATGATCAAATTTTGAGATCAGGTTCATTTTTAAAATCATATGCAATTTTTAAAGATTAGAGGTGTTAGTAAAGTTTTTATGATTTAAGATTAGATTAGGTAACAAGAAAATATGTCACATCAATTTAAGATTAGATTAGGCACAAATTAGGTGTTATTAAAGTCTTTATGATTTTTCTTTTGTAATCATTAGTCGTAATCTCATATATGGTAAAAGATGAACTAGGTGAAACTCAATTTCACTATAAAAAGGGCAAGCAGTGAGGAACTTTTTGACATTATCACTAAGTCTGGCCTAACAGATCAATCTTGAACCCCCTTGACCTAATTGTTTGCATAGTCTAAGTTTTAAATTAACATAATGTAAGTTTGCCCGATATAATCAAGTTGATTTGACGAGCCAAAGGTAACTTTGATAATAGATAAAAACATGGGTTAACTTTCACAAATAAATTAGTATGACATATTTTCTTGTTATAATTTGAGATAAAAATATTTCGAAGTACCCTTGGTCAACCCGTGCACTCGAGTGATGTGCACGATCACAATGTGCTAACCCGATCAGTGGACTATCTTTTTTTTACCTTGTTCTTTTTCTCTCTCCCTGGTTGGACCTTCATTGGGCTTTGGGATGGGTGAAATTATGATTTAAATTGAAGAGTTATTAGATAATTTGAGACTAAATTAAAATAAAAAGGTTTGGACCTAGGTAGATTAAAATTTGAAATTGATTGATGGGTTCTTATACAATAAGAGACCAAAATTAATGGAAGGGGAAAAGAAAGCTTGCACGTGAAGAACACGCACTCGCGTGTGGAAGGACCCACAACATTGTAGTGGCATATACGACATCCTCCAATATCCAAAAGTTGTCTTCCTTGGTGTCTCCAAAAACGTCTCGGTGGCAACATCCAATAGAGATGGCGAGTGGTGACTGGATTTCCCATTAATAGTGTCGACGACCATTTTTCCTTCTCTTTCTTTTCTTTTTTGTTTCCTCTTTCCTCGATTTGAATTCCAAAGCTTTTGTTTTTTTTTTCTTTCCTTAAGAGCTTTATTTTCCCCTAATTGTTAATTATAGTGTTGAGAATTAAAATGATTTAACAAAGTAGACATACTCCATGTTATGATGTCTAAATCATAACATTCTTGATTAAGTGATAATAATTATATTGAGAAACTGATCACTAAAATGTTAAGTCAAACCACTTATACATTTCTTAATATTTAAGAGATCATGACAGGTTGCTAAACATTTTACTTGATCTTCAAATATAAGTCAATCAATTATTGAATTGATAATAAATCAAATTGTTTAATTTATTTAATCTTATTTTATTTAGGATTATGATTTATATTTCAACCAACTTATTAGGAAACCTAATATGTCACACACATAAGAACCATTGGTTATAAATTAAAATGACAATTATTAATCAAGTGTGACTTGATTGTAAATAAGAATTAGAAATTGAGGACTAAAATATAATTAACACAGGGGATTACAATTCTAGATCTAGAAACAATGAATGACTTGGTCGAATAAATTTCTAAAATTAATCTAAAATAATATATGTGATATTATTTAATGGAAAAATTAATATTTTTTATTTATAAAGTTTTTTAGGTTTCTCTATAAATAGAAAGTTGTGTTTTTTATTTTCTAAAAGTAGAGTACAATACATAAACACCTAAACATAAAATAAAAGAGTTAGCACTCAAAGGTATAAGAATCCCTCTCTCCTAAAAGGGTTTAAGAGATTTCTTATTTGTGATTCATGTGAATCACCGTTAGAGGTAAGACATTTAGATGACTTGTGGTTTGCGATAACTCAACCTTGAAGCAATTATTTGAAGCATAAAAGAACATCTGATCTTCAGGTAATCTTCATATAAACATTAAAAAACTCTAGATGTGTCTAAATGGATCCTTGAGACTCTTGAAAAATTTTAAATTTACCATTTGTTCTGCGTGTATGCCTTTCAAGAAACCTAACACTAATATCAGAGCCTTTATTAGACAATTAAAGTTGTTGATTGCATGTTTGAATTGTTATTGGAGATAATTACAAATTAATTTATTTTCAAAAAGTATTTTTCCCAAAAGTAATTTTTCTCATGATTTTTTTTTAAAAAAATCCTTTTGGCTACTATTTTGGTGAAATTTGGCTAGATTTTTTTTAATATGCTAGAAATTAAAAAAAAAAAAGATTTAGAGGTTGTATATCTGTCAGTGTGGTTGGTGCGCCAGGTTGTGCTACACGCACAACTAGTGGCCGCTGTCAGTAGAGGCAACAACAATGCCTGGTGCTACTAAACTAATCTCGGTCTCATGTCCTGAGTCACTGGTTTAAAATATTAGCTCGGTTTAAGTTTTGTTTTTTTTAGGTTCTTTATTAAAAATTGATATTTTTTCAATTTTATAATTCAATATTGAATTATTAGGTCCTGAGTCTTGTTATTTGCTTCACTTGTCTTTTTGTGAGTTTACCTCGATCTTATATCATAGGTGGTGGGTTAGTTGAGTTAATTCGAGTATTTTTTTTCTTCTGAATTTGTTTTTTATGAAATTGATTTTCTTTTTGGTTTCATCATTTGACATTAAGTTATTGACCCTTGAGCTTTGTATTTTTTAACTTTTTTTCTATATAGTTATCTAAAGTGCGAGATAGTCAAGTTAAGTTGAGGTTTTTTTTTAAATCTAATTTTTTTTCTTGATCTCATATCATGGGTTGCAAGTTAATCAAGTTAACCCATATTTACTCGGGGTTTTTTCTTCAACATTACTTTTTTTAAATTGATTTTTTTGTCAGTTTCATCCTTTGACATTAGGATTTTAGGCCTTGAGCTTTGTGATTTTTTCTTTGTTTTTTTTTATACGGAGTTATCTCAATCTCATATCCCGAGTTACGTGTTGATTAAGTTAACCTGGGCTTGGTCAAGTTATCATTGCCTAAACATCTTTTTTTTATGTTAGGAAAAATCTAACCCAGTTCACGGCATAGTGCGAGTCACCTATTTAGTGAAAACAAAGAAACATGTTAGAAAATTTTGACTAAAATATCCTACCCTAATTAAAAAAATCATTTTCAAAAAATGATATCCTACATCTGTTTTATTAAGAAAAAGAATTGTAGAATTTTAAAATGTTTGTTTTTTTAATTATTATTATCGCAGAGCATTTTAGTCAAAAATTGTGTGCCATTTGACTAATATTTTCCGCATAAGATATGGATGTTTGTTAAGAATTGATGGAAGTCGAATTGAATTATCTAAATGAAACAAACATAGGGCCGAACTTGTCAAATTATTTACACAGTTTAATTTTCCGATAATGCAAACACAAGGTCTCAAAATGATTTTTTTTTCCAAAAATATTGATGGCAATATATAATAATAGAAGAATATTTGTGTCACGTCGATCTCAAATAACTTCATATGTTTTTTTCTCTAAAAACAAAAAAAACTACGAGCAAATGAGAATATATAAAAACATATCAGGCTTCATCACTGTATCAACTCAAATATAATGCTGTGCAACTGTCTTCACTTTCCAGGCTTCATGGTATTCCGTTTGTAAGAAGATGCAATCATCAGAATGATGCAAAGTTTCCCAACAGCCACATTCTTCATCTTCTACACCGATAGAAAATTGCGTACACAACAAATTCAGAGTCCAAACTGTTAACTGTGCACTCAACATTAATAACAATCCTCTCTATATTTTTTTTTACCTCTTTCTTTGCACTCAATTTGCAATGTGTTCTCAGGTTTACAAAGGAACTCTTCCCACTGGTGTGCTAGTTGCCATTAAAAGAGATCATCGCAGGGTAGTCTTGAGTTCAAAACTGTACTGCTTGAGCTTCTTTCAAGGGTTCATCACAAGAATCTAGTCAGCCTTTTTAGATTTCTGTTATCAGTTAAGAGTAAGTTGAATTAAAAATTATAGTCTAACAGATTGTGTTTTTCAGGTATCTTCACATTTCTTACAACAAAAGAAAGTACTTGTTGAGACCTCAATTGTGCTTTTCATAAAAATTGAATCAAGTTGCATTCTTTACAGAATATTATTATTATCCATAGAGCACTGAAGACAACAAAACTGCATAACGTAATCACATCAGCATACAGTGCAATTCCAATAATAACAGAATAAAACTTGCAGTAACATATCAGTGACAAAGTTGAGAAGTAAATTGGGGAGTGTCTCATGTGTAGATGGTTGGCCATCTAATTAGAAACGAAGTTTCTTCGGGAACGTCGCAGGTTCTCAGCTTCTCATTCGATAATATCCTGCAGTTAAGAGATTTAATTAATATTTTAGGATGCTTAACATTGTCGGTCAACTAGTTGATCTAAACTGGCCAACTGAATGTCTTGTGGTGGTGGCCGACTGGTTGGTCATTTAAGTTGTTTGGTTGACCCAGCAGTAAGGGTTAATAGGGTTTGTTAAGTTTGACTAGTTTGAGGTATTTTTGAAATCGATTGGGTAAATTAATTCGGCTTTATAATTACATTTTGGTCTCTAATATTAGAGTGTTAATTTTTTATATTATTTTCTTTGAATTTTTTTGAGTATTTTTCGTATTCATTATACGTTCTGCTGACGTTTCTACTAACAATCCTCAGTAGTCTCTGGTTCTGCATTCGTTTGTCTTTTGCTTCATTTTACGGGTGAGTGGAATAATCTTTAATATGCATGTAATATAAATAATATGTGTATGTTTATTATATGAAGAGTACAATTGGTTAATTCTTAAATAAATATGTGTGTGTGTGTTGCTTATTTTTACGAGTACTCATCTATTCTTGAATTTTCACTCGTATTCTGTTGAAGTAAATGTTATTCAATACGACATTTCTTGCTTTGATAATTATACGAGTATCTGTTATGTCTTGATATTAGTATACCTGTTAAAAACTCCATACTAACAGAGAGTAATTAGTCTATGTACACATAATATTCTGTATACCTAGTTGGTAAGAGAGACACCGGCCTATGACGACTTATCATCCCATAATGATCGAGGCTACAAATCTCATCTGTTACCAGAATCTTAGGTTTTGTTTGTTATTTGAGCTTGTAGCTTTATTTGATATCGGTCATGTATTCCACTACCATACGTTATTATGCTTAATATGTATGTATATATATTTATTTCAGTTCTTTTACTTCTATATTATCTCAACTGATGTCCTATACTCATAAATTTCTATAATGTATATTAATTGTTATTCCCTCACTGAGTTAGTTGAACTCACCCCTTCATTTTAATATTATTTCAAGTTCTTAACTTCAGTTAGCAGGTTAATTTTTAATTGAGGGTTCCTGCTACTTTGTTTGTATGTTTTGTTTCCTTAAAGCTTCTATTTTATAGACTTGTTTAATATCTTAAAATGCTCCACTATTACATTGTTTTTGTTAAAGTTTGGATTTTGATATTGTAATAAGTATTATGAATTATTATTTGATTTTATTGGATTTAAAGAATATTTTTGAAAGTTTATGAAATGTTGTGAATTTTATATAATTTTATTTTATAATATGTATGCTCCAAGACTCATGGCATCGCTTCTGCGTTGCTAGTCAGAGACCCGAAGTTCAAGTCATGTAAGGTGTAGGGCTACATGGATCCTGAATATTTCATGACCGGATAGTTGACTAGAAAAGCAATGTTTATAGCTTTGGAGTGGAAATGTTGGAGTTAGTTACTGGTCAAAAACTAATAGAACATGGGAACTTTGTTGTGAGAGAGGTGAAGATACTAATGCATAACCAGAAGACAAAATATTCATACATCCTTGATCCCACTTTTAGTCTGTGCACACCACTAACAAGTGTAGAAAAGTTTTTTAATCTAGCAATTGGGTGTGTCAAAGAATTGGCAGCCAACATGCCAACAATGAATGAGGTGGTTAAAAAGCTTGAGAACATCTTGTAGCTGGCTGGTGTCAACGACAATGTTAAACTCTTTCATCTTCCTCGTACTCGAGGGCTGTAAGTAGAATGCATGTTCTCATGGGTGTGAATTGGACTTTGCTTCTGCACTTAGTAAATACCATCCTGGTACATGTTTACCATTGTCACAAATATATCTGTAGCTAATAATCCTTAATTCCCAAAAGTCTAAGAGAGAGACAAATTTTCAACAAAAATACAAAACAATTGCATCCTTCCATGGAGTTGGTTAGATCTTCGTTGCTGCATTTTTTATTGGCTGGGTGCTTGTCATATCGAAGTATATATCATGGGGATGATGCAAACTACATTAATGAACAATAAGCATCAATAGAGTAGTATAAAAATCATTCGGCACAAGAAGTACATTGATGAAGAACATGTTGGGTTTGTTGCCATTAATGTGCAGCAACCATTAATGGACGGCACCGTCCATTGACAAATGCAGCAGCCCATCCCAAGTGTCAAAGGTTGGCAGCCACCATTATTGAAGAAGAGCTGGAGTTGGCAGCCACCATTGTTGAAGATGAGTTGGAGTTGGTAGCACCATTCTTGCCTATAAATAGGCACCGAGAGAGAGAGCAGAGTTTGAGTGAGAGAGAGCAAAGCAAAGAGAGAAGAAGAGAGACAAGCGTTGATGTGTGAGGCTTGATAATCATTCCGGACCGAGCATGCTTGATACGCTCGAAGGGGAATGTTGTGTGTTCTAGAGACAAGCGTTAACACTCTTCAGATGTGATGTGGCAGACCATCTGGTTGTAGTGATCCTTTTGTGTGAGAAAAGGTGTGCTTTGGTGACTCTGGCGATTGAAAGGTGTGGCAAGTACCTATAAACTTGGCCAAAGATGCTCTTAGAATGGTAAGCTTAGAATAGCTGCAAGATGCAAGTCTGTGCTGAAGAAGCAAGAGGACAGTTGCCCCACATGAATGGCAAAGGGGGTGATTGTTGGGTTTGTTGCCATTAATGTGCAGCAACCATTAATGGACGACACCGTCCATTGACAAATGCAGCAGTTGCAGCTGGAGCGGCACCAACCATGTGCACCCATCCCAAATGTCAAAGGTTGACAACCACCATTGTTGAAGAAGAGCTGGAGTTGGCAGCCACCATTGTTGAAGAAGAGCTGGAGCTGGTGGCACCATTTTTGCCTATAAATAGGCACCGAGAAAGAGCAGCAGAGTTTGAGCAGAGAAGAGAACAAGAGAGAAATACGTGAGGAGAGAAAGAGGGAGTAGTTGCTAAGGGCAGCAGCCTTGCTGCCTTGTGCAGCAGTGTGTGTGAGAGCAATGATAGTAGAGTTGAGTGAAGTAATCCTCCTTCTCCATGTGTGTTGTAACTCTTTCTCTATCTATCTCTAATAATATGGACTTCTCCCGTGGATGTAGGAGATTTGCCGAACCACGTTAAATATTGTGTTCTAGTGTGTTAAGCCTCCAATGGGCAACTATTAATACATCACTGGTCCGCGTACAGGGGGGTTGAATACCAGTTGACCCCCTATGCGCGGACCGGTGATGTACTGATAGTTGTCCATTGGAGGCTTAGCACACTGGGACACAATATTTAACGTGATTCGGCAAAACCGCCTACATCCACGGGAGAGGTCCATATTATTAGAGATAGAGAAATGATACAATACAAATACATGGAGGAGGAGGATCACTTCACTCAAACTCAACTCCCAGCTCTCATTGCTGCACTTACAGATGCTGCCCTTGGCAACCCCTCTTTCTCTCTTCTTTTCTCTTTGCTTTGCTCTCTCTCACTCAAACCTTGCTCTCTCTCTCGGTGCCTATTTATAGGCAACAATGGTGGCTGCCAACTCCAGCTCTTCTTCAACAATGGTGGCTGCCAACCTTTGACACTTGGGATGGGCTGCTGCATTTGTCAATGGACGATGCCGTCCATTAATGGTTGCTGCACATTAATGGCAACTAATCCAACAATCACCCCCTTTGCCATTCATGTGGGACAACTGTCCTCTTGTTTCTTCAACACAGGCTTGCATGTTGCAGTTCTTCAAGCTTACCATTCTTAGAGCGTCTCCGGTCAAGTTTACAGGTACTTGCCACACCTTTCAATCACCAGAGTCACCAAAGCACACCTTTTTGTCACACCAAAAGGATCACTACAACCAGATGGTCTTCCACTTCACATCTGAAGAGTGTTAACGCTTGTCTCTGGGACACAACATTCCACTTCGAGCGTATCAACCATGCTCGGTCCGGAATGATTTATCAAGCCTCACATCAAGGCTTACAACACCCCCTCAAACGGAAATTTTCATTTCCAAGTGCGACAGTCATTATCTGAGTATCTCAATATGATCACGAGCTCACTCATCCCGGAGTTGCGTCTGCCCTCTGTTCCACCCTAGGAACCACGCTTTACTTCTCCGTGAACCACGCTTTACTTCTCCGTGAATCTCTCGCTCTTAGTCCTAAGAGTCCAGGTAGCTCTCCACCTTTAATCATGGGGCAGCCCATTAAAGGTTGATCCATATCTGTCTTCATACTCTGAGTATTACAATGCCTTCACTGAACTCACCACCTTGTCATGGAGCGGTCGCATCCTCCTACAGCTGAGATGTTTCAAAGTGGCTTTAAAATTCTCTACCACCATGTGGACTATGAGAGAAATTACTGCCACTGATTATATAGAAAAAGAAAGTTGCGGTACACTCCTCGCAATCCTCTATCTCGTAATATTACAGTACTGGAAAACTAATCATAAATCAGAAGACGTTATTTGAAAGGGGTGACAGAAAAGTTTTCAAAGAGCCACAATATGCATTAGTTGTGTGGTCAAACATAAAGATGTGAAAGTCAACAAGCACATAACACTCTTTCATAAGCACAAAAAACAAGCACAAATTTTGACCTACTTTCTTAATTAACTTAAGGTAAGGGCGGGCGCTTTCCATTAGCATCTTTTAGTCCTCTTATTTTTCTGACCACCTTTACTTCTCATATTGCTGGCAGTAATAAGTTTATAATCAGATGTTGGTATTTCACTTAGCTTCCCAAATCTTTTCTCATAGAAGCGCCATAACTCAGCCCTGAACATAGAAATTCACGCAAGTAAGATATTATTGACATGGAATAATTAAAACTTCAGCACACTCCAAAATTACCAGTATGCTAGGAACTGGAATGGCGCATATTTTCCATATATCTCTTCAACATCCCTTTGAACTGTTTGAATGGTGGATTTTTTTGCATGCACCTGTATTGACAGCTATGGGACATTGGAAGCATATCTTCAACAGTTGACAGAGCATTGGATTAGAAACTAAAGCTGACCTGTTTTAGATGTCTCACTGTCTCAGAATCAGTTGGAATGATATGATAAAATCCCATGCACATAAGCACATTTGCGCATGTGAAAGGACCAAATCCATCTATCTGTCTAAACTGATCAGCCAACTTGTTATAGCAAGAAGAGCTTGCTCCATTAGCACAACCTTCTTCAACTTCTCTTAGCGGAATCCTCCCTTCTACAATACTCTGAGCAAGTTTAATGATTCGAATTGCTCGGTAGCCAAGATTGCAGCGCTTGGCCAGAAAACTTTCATCAAGATTTGCTAGTTCTCTTGGACTGGGGAAATTACAAATCATCTTGTTCACACCAGGTTGTATTCCATGCTGAGATTGAAGACTATCAGGCGCACAGGAATCAGACCCATGACGTGAACTGCATCTTGCACATGAATCATTTTCTACACTCTCCAGAGTTTCTCTTCCAATATGGGCACTATCTGTTTTCAAGTTAGCATCAGCTTCCAAGAGGGTTTCTGTTTCCACAATCTTGCTTGCTAAGTTTTTTGTAACTTTAGATGCTCTGATATTTCTCTTGGACTCTTTACCAGCAGACGTGTTCGGAATAAAATTATGAGCAGTGTCATTACATTTATTCTTGACAGTCGCATTCACAGCTTGAGCAACAAACACACCAGATGATTTACACTGCAGTTCACACTGTAACTCACAAAGTGCTCTAGCCATGCTCAAAGTCCTCGGCCATCTGTTCAGATGAGAGGGAGAGAGAGACAAAAGACACCATCATATTACTCTCAGGGACATTTTATCAAACAAAGCAAAGGCATGCCAAAAACATGGAGAAAGGACTCTACATTCGTTAATAAAAGAAAAGATAGAGTGGAGAGTATTACTGGCAATTACAAAGAAGAATGCACTTGACCATATCCTCGAACAAAGTGGGAGACCTAAACACTCTCCCACCAAAACCTGTCAACCAAGAATTATTTTCCTCCGCGGCTGCCGCCTCTGCTATCTTTCTAAACTCTCTTGCATTCCTTTCATCTGTTTCCGACAACCTCAGCATCCTCACCACCTGAGCCACCAGTGACTCTTGATGCTTTGGAGAGAGACAACGCGTGCCATAAACGCGGACGCTGAGAGAGTGAGGGAGGTGAGGAGGGTGAGAGATGGAGACAAAGAGTGAAGTAGTAGGAGTGGAAACTTGAGGATCAGAATCAGATAGAGAGAGACGCAAAGGTCGAGAGAATGTTAGGGAGAGAGGGTCCCAATGGTTGGGAGACATCATGAATAAGCCATGGCTGCATACTGCTTTCTCTAAGTTGAATGTCTCTGCTGCGTCTCCTAGTGGAATTTCCAACACTACACTCTCTTCTTCTTCTTTTCCATGAGTTTTTGTGTTTTCCATTTCTCTTCTTCTGCTTCGAGATTGCAACCCAACTAGCTTTTAATCTACTATGTAATAAAGCAAAGTAAATGAAAGATGGTCGTTGCTTTTATAAAATTATGTGCTGGTTGTTACTTTTTTATTATATTTTTTCATTACAAATTACTTTATTCTTGAAGAAACTCTACAAGAGCTTCAATTGACCATCTTGAATTGAGTCATTTTATATCTGAAATGTAGATGTTACAATCAAACTTTTTTTTTCTTTTTTAACCTTTGATTTTCTTAACACCATTCCTCTACTTTTTCCTTAAACTCAAACCCATAATACTAGCTTAGGGTGTAAAGCAATATTATTAAACTCGGCTCGGCTTGATAGGTAAAAAACCAGCCAGAGCAACAACCTGATAAAACTCGGTCGACTCGGCGAGTTGACCCATGACTCGGGGGCGAACCCTGACGAGACCCGGTATTTTTTTTTTTCAAATGTAGTTTTTCTCCTATACCCTTTTTTTCATATTTTTTTTAGTTGATTATTAATATTTTTTAAAGTTCACTATATAAATATTAGAAAAATATTTTATTTTTGAATGCGAGATTTGAAACCCTTTCATATATATACTTATATATACTATATGTTCACAAAAAAAAAGTTATGCATTTTTAATGTGTGATTTGAAACCCTTTCGTATATATACTCTATGTTCCAAAAAAATTTATTTTTTCAATATGAGATTTGAAACCCTTTCATATATATACTCTATATTCACAAGAAAAAAGTTATATTTTTTCAATGTAGGATAAAAATTTTTTTTGTTTAAATACTTCAACTTAAAAGGATAACATAGTATCTTTTCAATGTGAGATTTGAAGCCTTTTAGTATATATACTCTATGTTCACAAGAAAAAAATTATGTTTTTTCAATGTGGAATAATTTTTTTTTTAAATATTATTTTAAACTTCATTATTTACAACATGTATAGTCTATATTGACATGGATTTTTTTATTAATTTTTTCATATGAAATATTAAAAATTTAAATATATATTTTTAATTTTTCCGGGTTGACCCATGAAACTCGGGACTCGACCCCTTGACCGGGTCAACCCCGGGGCGGGTTTGATAACTATAACGCAATAGTTTTTAGGAAAAATTATAAATACTTTTTTTAAAAATATTTAAAAAATATTTTTTATTATATATATATATATATATATATATATATATATATTTAACAAGTGACATCTAAACTATTTTATTTTCTATGTAGAATAATTTTTTAAGTGGAAATAATTTTTATCTTATAAGAAATAATTGATAAATATAATTTATTTAGACTTTTTTTAAATGAAAATCTATTATTCAAATAGCTCCTAGCTTATATAAGCTCTGGTTCTTCTAAAACAATATCTAAGAGTTTACTTGAGATAATGGAGAGGGTTTATTTTTTTTCATCAAATATTTTTTTTCAATTTTATTTTTTTAAATTATGTTAAAATTGTTTATACGTTGACGTTTGCTTGTATTTACATAAAATCTTGTATGTACAGTTTTAGAAAATTCCAAAATAAAATTAACTAAAATTGTTTACGAGATACAATTTAAGATGAAAGTTAAAAAAAACAATTTAAATATATTTAATATTAATACTTTTATTTTTTAAGAAAAGTTATGGAGATGAAAGAATAAATATTTAAATAATCTATTTTAATACTTTTATTTTTTAAGGAATTGTTTTTCTTTGATAAAAAAAAAGTTATTTTGACTCCTCATTTGACTATTCTTTTTGAAGTTGCAAAATTAGGAGAGCAAAGCTTAATAGATTAGTTTTTTTTTGCTCTCCCATTGACCCTAGCATATATTTTAAATGTTTTTAGATGAAAATAAATTAAAAATAAATTTTTTAAATCTAAAAATCCAAAACTTGATTTTAACGGCTAAATTTGAATTAGATGATGATATTTCATCTACCATTGCAAACCATTCATTGTTCATTTTATTAGGGTGGACTTCATCATTCTGCCTTTAAGATATGGAGGCAAGGGACGTGACATTACAGGCCTAGGCGCACAAGGGCTTAATTTTTGTACTAGGCACACAAGCCCATCTTTCTAGACCTAACACCTAGCCTCCTTTTATATCTCTTTTCATTTTTACATAAAAATTACTTTTTTTTTTATTTTGAGTAAAATTAACTATAAACAAAATAATTAAAATAATACTTAAAATATTATTCAATTTTTCCATATTTTTCAAATAGAATTAATTTTTTTATGATAATATTAAGAATTACTTTGTGAATTATTATATATATGTACCTAAAATGAAAAAATTATAAAAAAATTATGAATATTACATGTAAATTATCTGTTTTATTTTTTTATTGTGAATGTTTTTAGATTAATCAATCTTTAATTTATTCCTCTATTGCATACAAATTATCGAGTCATGATTGTTTTATTTTTTAATGAAACTAGTTTTTTAGATCATGATAGAATTTTTTTTTAAAATCATGTTTTCTCCAAAAAATAAATAAATGAACAAGGAAATGAAGTCTTGATTGAAAAGTTGTATTTTTCCTCCTTAATTCAAATGATTAAAAATTTTATGAATATGCATTTTAATTGCCTTTAGTTTTTTATTCAAAAAACATGATACTAATTAAAAAATATATATTTTTATAAAGACAAAAAAAAAATCATGAATAAAAATATCACCTAATAGAATATATATTTACAGAATTTGAATTATTGCTGTTTTTGACAAATATCTATTTTAATTACAATAAAATTAAATAGAAATTGATTTGGAAAACTACGACATTGTGGAGGGGAAAAGAACTAGTTAAATTTACTTATTAATATTAGTAATATATAATGTTGTTAATAAATAAGAAAGGGCGGAGGAAGAAAAAATAATTAGAGGGGTCAAACTAAAAAAATTAAAATTTTAATTATTTTATACAAAAAAAAAAAAAAGAGCTGGAAAAATTTCCTTGTCGCTGCCACTGCGGTAGTGAGAACCTATCTCATAATTAATGTATACAGATATTTATTAAACGCGTCTGGCCTATTTTGTGCAGGAAGAATTTAATACCACAACCCACCCCTACATAGCTGGACGTGGTTCGTTCCATGACTCACACAAGCCTGTTTTAATCATTTATCTTTATTATGTTTAATTTATTAATCCAAAATTTTGAAATTTTTTGATATTGACGTGTTAGTGGAACGCCAGCCAGCCTCCAACTCCAAGTTGTTCCTTTGCAGTGTAATTCAATAAAGTTGTTTGGTGAGGCGTCTTAACGTATTGCTTGCTTTAACTTATGATCATCATACGAAATGGATAAACTTGTGCAAGTCAACTTAGGACGACAAGTTCTTCTGGCATTGAGAGAACAGATTTTGGTATAGTTTGGTGAAAGAAAGATTTACAAGGCCAAGTTTTCAACAGTTCAAGTCTTTTTATGTGTGAGAATACTAAACGGGTTTTCGGTTTTTCAACATTACAAATTAACCGAAAACAAAGAGCTTCTTTGAGGATTTCTTGAGAAATGGGTCCAAGAATTCTTGTATTTCTGGTTGTTGCTTTAAGTCAAGTATGTACCATACCAGCACTAACTGATGAGGCTGACTGTAAGTTTCTCTACAAATTATTATCTTCCTGTTTTCTTGTTTTGGTGAATTACTGGGAACATGCATCTTGTTTAAGAACTCTTTTGATCCAAATTAGTATCAATTGCTCATGTCTAACAGATACTATGCTTAAATATAGACTCATGACTCCAGATTCCACCTTTGTTAATTCACAGATGTTAGTTTGTTTGTTGTGCAATTAATTGCATAATCTTATTAAGCTGAATTTTGTTGTCCATGCATGCCTGCTTGTGCAAATTTCCAGAGTCAGGATTTGTTATTAATCTAGTATCTGGTTAAGACTAGATCTTGCTTCTAAATCTTTGGCGTATGATATACTTTGTCAACTCAGAAGAGTATCCAGCCTTCATTGGACGCTTTCATATTCTTGCACGATTATTGAAGTCTAGGCCCCAGAATTGTCCATTAGTCTTGTTTAATCTGGGAAATCAAGTAGTTGTAATTTGTTTTATTTATCTCCTCAATCTATATCATATTATTTGACAATTTTCACATTAATTGATTGATTTTGTTTTATAATATCGTTGACTCCTGATGCAGTTATTGCATTGAAAGCTCTCAAGGATATCTGGAAAAATGTACCACCTACTTGGGTGGGCGCTGATCCCTGCGGAAGTCGGTGGGAAGGCATTTTGTGCGCCAACTCACGT
>Ga0307517_10003671_pt1 | contig 23859 bp, 14 predicted proteins | sample 23_EM_MG_FD_194515 | JGI IMG/M metagenome (GOLD analysis project Ga0307517, IMG submission 194515) | Populus trichocarpa ectomycorrhiza microbial communities from riparian zone in the Pacific Northwest, United States - 23_EM | ecosystem: Host-associated > Plants > Roots > Unclassified | place...
CCAGTTAGATCCCCAAGTCGCATGTGGCTGGGAACCTGGGGTGATTGTTTCATTAATTAATTTACGTATTTTCTAATATTGTACTTCCTTTCCCTTGCTTTTGGGTAAATTATAAGAAAGTCCCATGATCCATTGGATTTTTCGAAAATGCAATCTACTATTATATGGTGCAAGGACAACTTATTTTGATCAATAAATTACGAGTTAATAAATTGAGTTAGATGTAAATAAGAGTACAATGACATGCATATGGAGATCTAAAGAGAATGATTTTAAGAGAAAAAAAACTAGAGAGAAAGCAAAGCCTAAAACAACAACAACAATAACCCAGTTCAACCAAAAAAAAAAAATCACCATAAAAAAAATCTAAGACTATGTATCATTTTCTAAAACTACAAGGACAAAACATGTGGCAACTTATTTGCCCAGTTGCCTTAAATGGTACATAAGCCATGTATGAACTTTTTAAGGGTACGGCGGCATTGTAAAGCAACAGGATTGTAGAGTTTTCCCTTGTTTAAATCTTTGAATTCAGACTTTCTTGAGACTTATGTAATTGTGTTTTATAAAAAAAAAATTATTTTTATTTAAAATTAATTTTTTATATTTTTGAATCATTATAATATATTAATGTAAAAAATAATTTTTAAAAAATAAAAAATATATTTTTTTAAAAAATACACTTTCAAACACCCTTTATCTACAATTGGAACTCTACTAAAGAAACTAATGATTATCATGCAAGCTCAGCCTCCCAAGACTCATAGTTTAGAAGGGAGGCTCGTCACTGCGTCGAATATGATTTCTTAGCAAATTAAATAGTTTTTATTTTTATTTTTTTAATAAATGGAATGATTCCTTAGTGTAATTGGCATGTGCAGTAATTATGTACGGGAATATAAATTATTTTTTAAAAATATATTAAAATAATATTTTTTTTATTTTTAAAAATTAATTTTGATGATATCAACATATTAAAATAATTTTAAAATATATAAAACAATTAATAAAAACATGTTTCGATCGCACCCCAAAATAAACACTGATTTCTTTAAGAGAGCCAGACTTGGAACTTTAAGGTCAACTTTTGGAAAGAAGAGAAATGGATTAATTAGATGGAGTAAAACAGTAGATATATAAGGTGAAAAATCCAGATACATGAACCTATAATTGTCGGTCGTGAAGAATCAATAGGAATCGATGGAATTTATGACCCTCATCCATTTTTCTACTGGTTACTAAATAAATACAGGTAAATTTCAAATTTTTTTATTATCATAATGTTTGTATGAAAGACAATAATTTAAATTTTAAATGAAAAATACATTTTATTATTTTTTTATTCATGTATTTTTTGGTTTGAATAAAATATTTTTTTTATTATCATAATTTTTTTTAAATAAAAGGCAATGTGAATTAAAATAAAGGTTCATAAAAATTTCAATTATTTGAAATAATTAGAGAAAATGTATCTCTTCAATTTAAACTACATTTCCTTACTAGTGAATTTCTTTATTATTTCAACAAAAATATATTTTTTAATCACAAGTGTTATTTATTAAATAAAAAATATTTATCATGATCTCAAAAGCAAGTTTTAATAAAATATATTAAAATAATTTTTTATATGTGATTAAAGGAGGGAATTATTAAAGTGATAAAATCATATAAAATATATAAAAATAACAAAAAGGAAAATTTTATTTTCATTGAATGTTGATGACAAAATTTTTAATTTTCTTCGTATAAGGTATACAGTACTTAAAAGAATATTTGTTAATATTACTATAAAAACTATAATATTATTTATTAGCAATAGCAAAATTGAATAATAATCTAAATATTATTTATTTATAGTACAATGAATAAAAATATAAGGAAAAAAAACTATTTTTTAAAGAAAAAGGTCAAAAGGCTATAGAAAAAATGAGGTGTCCAGGCTATGATGTTGGACTGCATGTTTGGCTCAAATAGAAAAAAAGTCAAGCATGCATACTGAGCTTTCTTCTTCTTCTTATTATTATTATTATTATTATGATGTTGATGGGCGAATAACACATTGTCTACTAAAAAAAAACAGATAATGTGTTTTTCATCAACCATTTTTCTCACCTTAGATCATAAAAAACATCAACTTAAACACCTTAATTATCAAACATATTCCTAACATTAAAACACTTTTTAATTAGTCAAAGAAGCCCAAAATTAAATAGAATAAAAATCATTTTGTGTCACAATCTATTTGTTTTAGCAAAATAAAAAGCTAAAATATAAATCAATGGCATTCCTCTTACCAAAATGAAACTAAACCAAATATTTTATACATGTTTTTTGCTACACATAAATATTAATCATAATTTTTATCAAATACGTATCTTATCCAACTAACCACATTTTTTTAAAACTTACATTTTTTAAATCACAACTACAAAAACTATCTAAAAAACAAACACACTCAAACACAACCGAAATAAATAAAGTTTAGGACCTATACATGAATGAATAAAATTAAAGGGACCAAAAAATGTGTAACTGAACTTTTTGGATGAAAATAAAGTTTTTTGCACAAAAAAAGATTAAAAAAAACTTCATTATTATTATTATTATTATTATTATTTTGGTCCTTCTTCTTTTAATTGTTTTTATAATTAAAATCTAAATCATATTTCATCAAATTAGCCTCTAATTCAATTTTTCAATTCTATCAAAGTCCTTGTATTCCAAGAATATACAAAGAAAAGAAAATCTCAACACAAAGTATCACCAACATTACTATTCATTGAATAATGATGCCTACGGTGCATTATGAGAGGGAGCACATAATGCACTATAAAAATACATTTTCTTTTAGTTTGTTTGTATAATATTCAAAAAGTGTTCATAATTACCATTTCAACCTTCCAATCATCTAGTTTATATTCAAAAGTTGTGTTTATTCCTAAGGTTGTCGTAAAAATATTAGTAGTAATGGATATGGGTGCTTACCCTATCTTTTAATTATGTCTTCCGTATATTACAAGTATATTTCCATTATTACCACAACCTTGAGATCATATTGCAGACTTTCATGCTCATTTCATCATAAAACAAGTTCATTAAATAAATATATATTTGTATATAGCTTGTAAAATAATATAAACTCTACTTATGTATAGTTATGCTGAATAAATGTAATCAATAAAATAAGTTTAGGTGGGATGCCTAAGGCTACCCATGAGTATTGGTTGCATGGCCGAGTGTAGTTTGAGTTGTTATTTTTGCAAGTATTAAAACGGGGTAAAATTTTAGGTAGGATTTTTGTGTTGGGGAAACTTTGCTAATTTGTTCAATTGGATAAATTCATTATTTTTAAATGGAAGATTCCTTATATGTTATATATGCTTATGTAGTGTACTACGGGTGTTATAAGATGTGTCAAAATCATTCTAAATAAAATATGAAGATAAGGAAATGTTAGCTTAAAAAAAATCACCTCATTTTACATGTATAAGATTATTGGAAAAGATGAAGTTGCATTAAAAGTTACAGGGTGTTATAATGTCTTTTATTTTTAATATTGAGAAAGTGTTCAACTCAAGTTTTATAACTTAACTTGTCAAATCTGCAATCCGAATTATATCCCCACTAGGTTTAACAACTTTGTTTTTTTAAAATAATTTTTTTACATAATGATATGATAACAAAAATAAACACATAAAATTCAACACTGATTAGATATTATGATGTTTGTTTGAGATTGTAATAACCTTATAAAAAACAGACCGAAACAAATTATAAAGACAGTTTCAAAATCAATCAAATATTAAAGGATGAAATTAAAAGAAAAAAAAGGCTAAAAGGATTCAATCAAAAAAAAAAAGTATTTAATTATTGTGGAATTATTTTTCTTAAACCCTAATTGTGAATTAAAATTATTGTGGAGGGTTGCAAAAGAAAAATGTTGGCTATTAATGCTATAAATAATAATGTCATCAAATTTCATGAAATAATGCAAAAGGCCGAATGGTATTTAATCAAATAAAAGATGTAGCAATAAAAAAATATATAAAAACAATAATAAAAAAGAGTTGTACAGAAAGAGTGCTTGCTAATATAAAAGAAAGGCTATGATTTCATTGGGGAAAAAAAATGGAATTTCATAAAAAATATTTCATATTATTTTTTAGTCAATCTATTTGAATGAACTAAAGAGTAAAATAAAAAAAGAGAAATAGTAAAAAAAAAACAAAAACAAAACAGGTCAGACGTGCACATAATCCATCCAAAAAAGGCACGGTCTAAGCTAGGCCTTTTTTTTTTTTTTTAAATTACACAGATGATGCATCATCTGCTAGCCTAGTTTTTGGCAACCTAATGGTTGTCCAGAAGTTGAGACAACTATTGTTTTGCTAAAAAAAAATTATTTATCAACCCATTAATGACTTTAAATAACCCTAAAATCAATTCAAAAACTCAAAATCAACTCAATTTTAAAATACTTATCGAGATCAAATCTATCATTTTAGGTGATGGAAAGGAAAAGGAACACCTAGGTGAGCATCTCTCACATCAAATGGAACTCATTGATACCAAGTTCGACCTTTCTCGTGGTAAAAATACATGTCAACCAAAACTTTTGCCCCCTTCAATCAAAATCCTGTGACTATCTCTATTGTCTTTTAAACTATGAACTAAAAAAATTAAGAAAATAAAGTATTGAACAAAAATTAAATTTTCAAAAAACCAAAGAAACTGAAAAGTTGGAAATTGCAAATTATAAGGACCAATTCAAACTTTTGCGCAAATTTCAATGTCACCACCAATTTTCCCTCTTTGTTTTATTTTGACCCTCATTCTTTCAATGTTGTTGTTTATTAAGAAATCAGAAACAATTGGCCATCAATTTGGCCATGAAAGGATTAATTCTCCAAAAAAAAAGTTTAATGACCATAATGAAAAAACAAAATTACTAGTATATCTATAGTAAAAGAGTGGTTATAGTGGCGTGGTGTATAGTATAAACACCACACCTTTAATATTTTCTATAATATCTTAGGTTTTGTTTGTTTGTCAAAAAATGAATAACATGAGAAATGAATTCCTAAAAAGAAGATAATTTTTCGATGTTTGTTAGTACTATCATGAAAAATAAGTTGAAAAACGGTTTTAAATATGTGGTTATGTCTTGAAAAATAAATTGAAAAATAACTTTTTAATACTTTAATTTTGTTTTCAAGTTTATTAAAAGAATAAAAATCAAATTTGATAGATGAAAAAGTTGAAAAATAATGAAATAAAATAAAAAATTCTTTTCAAAGCTAATTTTTTCTTGATAAAAAATGCCTTTTCTCTTGAGTAAATTTTTTTTAAGAATGCCAAACATTGAAAAGCATGGAAAGTGGATTAAAATTTTTTTTTTTAAAAAAAAAACAAACAAGCTTAAAAAGTTACCAGATGTATTCATAGAAAAAAAAATTAATTGGTGTATCCTAGGAGAATCTTTCCTTGTGCATGCTTGGACAAAGACAAGCCATTAATCCACCGCACATGAATTTATCTCTTTTACGTACCTTTTATAAACAAGAACTCACGTGGACCTGCCACCCATGTGTTTTCGAAGAATCGTAGCCCCAAGGCCAGCAATATAAACAAGCATTTCCCGCATCACTTCTTCATCAGGTTCGTCGACAACCACACACCAGTCAAGATGGCAATGGCAAAACTAGTTTTAGTTTTAGCCTTCTTCTTTATCCAATCTCTTACAACCTCCCTAACTCTTCCTCTCCAAGCAACAGCAACAAAATCCTTTGTGTCGCCTATTCAAAAGGACCGTTCTACGCTCCAATACATCATCACTGCGTACCTGCAAACCCCTCTCAGGCAAGCCAAATTACTCGTCGACCTCGGCGCTAGTTTTACTTGGGTCAACTGTGACGACAAGTACTTCCATTCCACCACATACAAACACATACCTTGTGATTATCCACTTGCTGATTTGCTAGGTCAACCTGCTTGCCTTGTCAACTGTGTGGATCCGCCAGGTCCAAATTGTGCCAACAATTCTTGCTTGCTCTCTCCTGTAAACCCCATCAAGCCTATCGACTTTACAAGAAGTGACCCCATTGCGACCGCCCTCCTTGACTATTTAGCCTTGCCTGAATTAATAAATGGTTCTTCTCAAGTTGGACCACTGGAAAAAATCCGCAACTTTATCTTCTCCTGTGGTCATACTAGTTATCTCAAAGGCCTGGCTAGAGGTGTTGTTGGCTTAGCAGGTTTTGGCAGATCAAACATCTCCATCCCAGTGCAGATCACTCCACATTTTTTTGCGATTTGCTTGTCAGGTTCAAAATCTCAGCCTGGTGTGGCCTTCTTTGGTTCTAAAGGCCCTTATTACTTCTCGCCGGGCATTGACCTGTCAAGTTCTCTTACTTATACTCCACTCATTGTGAACCCTGTCGGAAAAGACTCCGGACCTGACAATAAGATCGCTTCACCTGAATATTACATAGAGTTGACTTCTGTAAAAGTAAACAACAAGGTGGTGCAATTCAATCAATCCCTCTTAGCCATTACCAGTGAGAATGGTTTTGGAGGGACCACGATCAGCACTGTTGCTCCATATACGAAGTTAGAGAGTTCTATTTACAAAGCTGTTACTAGAGCATTCTTGAAGGCAGCTGCTTCTTCAACTTACAATCTTACTAAAACAACAACGAAACCCGTTAAGCCATTCGGTGTCTGCTACCCTGCAAGTGACATAAAGATTACAAAGATGGGACCTGTTGTGCCAACCATCGATCTTGTGTTGCATAACAAAGATGTCGTTTGGAAGATCTTTGGATCAAATTCTATGGTTAGGATTGTAAAGAAAGGAGGTGTTGATGTATGGTGCCTGGCTTTTGTGGATGGTGGGGCTAGAACTACCGTACGAGATTCAACTTGGATTGGGAGTCCATCTGTCGTGATTGGTGGTCATCAATTGGAGGATAATATGCTGCAATTCGATTTGGAGTCCAAGAAATTGGGTTTTAGCTCCTCGATTCTGTCAAAGGGAACTACTTGTTCCAATTTCAAGTTTTCTACCAAGAAAATCTAAAAGAATGAACCCCGTTTTGTCTCATTTGAATCTTTCTCTACTTTTTGATTGTAAGCTGAACAAGGCAAAAGGAAAGGCCGGAGATTTTCTTTCAATAAAATGTGACTTGTAGATATATATTTCACAATTTTGTTTCAAAAAGTTTGCAACTTGTGATGCATTAGTCATTCACCATTATGTATGATCAAGAAAATGAAGAGGGGACATTCACCGTCCCTTTCTCCTTTGATCTTTACTTATAATTATAAACCTAGTTGTCATTTCTTGAAAGATGAAAATTAAAAACCAAACCGTTAAGTCCAAAATTGTGTTGAAAAACGAACAGCTGCTGAGTCTTTATTCTCCTAATTAACCTAACCACATATCAATTGTTGAAAGCACATAAGTATTTAACTTCCAAATGTTATGTTTATTGATTGATTAAATTTTAAATCAAAACTCTTAAAATTTTGAATATATATTGATCTTTATATTTATAAGCATATTACAACCTCTAACTATTATAATCTAATAAATATTCTAACTAACTAGTTCAACAAAGATTCTAATTATAGTCTAACACAAATATATATATATATATTTTTTATCATAATTCTTACTTATACTCGGATTTTAATTAATATCTAACAATCTTTTCTTAAACTGGAGTTCTTAAACACTCACTTTAACAATAAGAAATTCTCTTCTAACGAGGGTTTTTATATAAAATTGTTAGTTTTACAAGATTGGCCATGAATCTAAGTTGCCAAAGCAATAATCAATCTAATTGTATCATACCTTGCAACCAGAGCAAAAATTCTTTGTAATCAACATTGTACTCTTGCTTGTAACCTATAGCTACCAAGTGTGCTTTTATATTTGTCAATTTCACCAATCTACTTTAATTTTATCTTATATATCCATTTTACACCAACAATCTTTTGTGTTTTTGGAATTCTTGTCAATTCTTAAATGTTGTTTTTCTCAATAACATTAATTTCATCATTCATAAACTTTTTCCACTTTATTTTTTTTAATGGCATCTTCAAAGTCATAGAATCATATTATAAGAATAAAGCAAAATGAGTAAGTGGATCATGTAAGCCCTTTTCTAACACGTTGTGATCTTTTACATCAATCTTGATCGGTCTAACTTGTCTAAAAATTAAAGAATTAGATTTGTTAAAATAAAACTTAGTGGTATTGTCCAACTTTATTAGAAAATTGTTAAGGATTGTCTAGACAGGAGATGTAAATCTCCCTATCACTAATTCAATTGAAATGAAAAAACAAATATAGGAGAAGTACCTACCCCAATCTTATAGAAATAACTTTTAGACTAATAGAATAATCTCAGACAAAGAAATAAGTTTGTTAGTAAATACAAAGCACAATTTGATGAGTATGGATGAAATGTGTTATAAGAGAGGATGATGCCACAACTTTAAGTATGTTTTATAGGGGCTTCAATGAAGATCTTAGGAGAGAAGTTATGCTTTGAGATGTTTCTACTATTAACAAAGCTTATACCTTTGCGAAAGATAATGAGTTACTTATAAAAAGTCAATGGGTGAAACGCTAGGACCTCTATAGTATCCATGTTAGGCCTCAGTTAGGGAACAATAGTTTCATATTAGATGCTCCACCCCCACAAACCCAACCCTAGTAATGCCAACCATGTAAGGAAGAACAAGATAAGAGTACTTAATGAGGTTCCTAAAATGAGCTCAAGTATTCAGCCAATTATACTACTAAAACCCAATTCATCAAAGAATAAGAATGTATAAGTGAAGAGAAAAACTATGGTGATCAAGTGTATGAACCTAATCTTGAGGAATTTCAAGATCTAGATGAAATGAATATAAAAGAAAAACTTAACATAACAAGTCCAAATGAGTTTGAGAATTTGGGTTAGAAAAAGTCTTTTGTGTCTACTTTAGTTGTAGAGGAAGTTTCAGGAAACTCTCTAGTAAAACCATTAAAGAGGTAAGTATAGTGTTATAAGGGTTTAAATATGCATGTCCTCTTAAAATCCTTAATTTCTTACCCCTTATACTTGACATTCAGCACTTCAAAGACTTTAAGCGACATGTTGAGTTCTCTAATCCTATACCACTTATTCATGATGAGGAAGATGAGGATGATCCCAAGTTAACAAGTTGTGTTCAATTCATATCTACTCAGGATTTGAATAATGTTTATTTCATTCTACACCCTTAGTTATATAGTATTTTTGGTCACAAACCTACGACATGTACAAGTTTTTCTCTCGTCTCCCCACACTAAGATGTCTAACTTAGATGAGTTTTTTGTATGTAGAGTTCATGATCTGTATATTGAGATCATAAAAGAAATTCAAACAGGTAATGAATAATACAAATTTCAAGCTGATTTACATAAATATCATGTCGCATTTAATATTAGAGATTATTTCATCATACAAATTATACATGAGTGGTATCCTCCTTAAACCAATCAAAAATTGAAGGCAAGGAATTCTAGACCCTTCAAAGTGTTACAAATAGTTAAATAAAATATTTATGTTATTAACCTATAATTAAAATTTGGTATTAGCTCTAATTTTAATATATCTAAATAGCACCAACCTATCCATAATCCTAATGATCCTTTTGAAACTCTTACCCCATTACCTTTATCATTAGTACAAAAGGAATATATTGATATTATTTTGGATGCACAAATTGTTTTTAACAGAGATGATAAAGTTTAATGAATCTCAGTTCGTGGACAGGATGACCTACTTCAGAATGTACTTGAATTATTGGAGATATATTGCAGAACTTTAATCCTATTTTTTGAAAGTATTATTGGAATTGACTAGAGCTATATATACTTGATAGAATCAAGTTCTTATAACCTTATGAGAATTGGTAGGGACACTGAACCCGAGATATAGTCCACAATCGTGTTTGATTATATACAATTGATGATATCCTAACTCTCCACTCTTTGGATGAGAGATTGAACACAATCAAGTCTATGTTATTGGATTTCTATTGAGCTTAATTTATATTGTTTGTTGGATATTTTATTTAGTGTGTTATAAGCCCAATTGTTGGTTGTGTAGGGTTTTGTTATCTATATGTATTCTTTTAATTTTATGGATTCTTTCCCCTCTCCTCTCCCGCTCATTCTATTCTTCTTCCCAGCTCCTTCCTCCTCTTCTTTCTGTCTTTTCACCTTTTATTTCTTCAAATCTCTCTTGTCCCACTTCACTTTATTTTAATGATGTGCCTGTAATACATGTATGTTGGAATTTTTCATTGGCTTCAGTAAAACTAGTGTGGAAGGGATGGGGTTAGTCGGTTTCACTTCTTTGAGGACATTATACAGGTCCTGAGATGGCTTCGGTCAGCAGAACATTTATACCTTTATGATCATCTACAAATTTTGTTCTTGAGTGCAAATTTTGTTTGTTTTGTGGGGTTTTGGAGATTTTAGATACCGTGGTCAATTTCTTTCACTGACCTAGGTCTTTTTCTTTTTCTGGAGAAAATTGTTTTCCTTCATTGTCTCCTCAATTACTAATACTATTATTTAACGTGTCATGCTCCTCATGATAATAAAATAACCCAAAATCTTCAATGTGTAGCAATATTACTAAGTTTGGTACCATACGGAGAAGACAGAAAAATACAGGAAGATTGTATATGGATGGTAACGGAGGGAAATATTCTAGCGAAAAATAGAAAATTGTTTTCCGGTTTCAAGTTTTTGCAATAGAAACATGGTGATTTAAAGTTGAATAACAACTATTCTTGATGATTAAAATATATCAAACACATCATGCAAGTGTGCCCTACAAGCAATTCATAGAATGGCCCAAAATGCCAACATTCTAGCATGAGCTGATTTAAAATGTCAAGTTCTCCAGTGTCCGTAGAACAGGATAGAAAGACATACAGATACAAAAACAAAAACAAAAACAAAGCAAGGCGAAACCACTGGCGCTGTCTTCTTCTCTAAAGCTTTAGTGCCCAGTTATGGGCACTTCGAGGCCCACTTGAAATGCCCTCATAGTATCGGGATTCAAGCTTCTGAGCATTCCAGTCCTTGACAAAGACTGAAAACAATTCTCGTGCAGATTCCGATGTAAGGTCAGAGAAAAACACTTTCTTCTTCTCTTTTAGCCAAGTAGCGAACTCATTATTCTTGGAGAAGTAATCGTCATTGGACAGTTGAAACTCAGGTTTCTGGAGGAACAAAAGTTTACAGCAGAAATCAGTGAAATGATCTTTAAACTCTACAAATAAATCTATAAATGCTCACCAACCAAAATCACATTCAAGTTCAAACATATGACACCTGAAATTTCCAAGGTAATTTGTTAACGTTCAACATTTCAAATTTTGACCTGTGTACCTATGATACACTTAGACAGGATGTGCATGACATAAGATTTTCCTAGTTTTCACTGCTCTAATCAACAACTTTCAATCTAAGTGAACTCTGCCGAGCAGGATACTTCATGCATGGTCTGCATCAACGATGGCTAAATTAAATGCAACACTTGTTCCAGCCATTTACAGGATTTAGAAATTATTTCCACTTCTGGAATAGGATGCTTCATTGTTTGTCCTATTAAAGTACACCACCATTAACAGCATCCAAGTAAAAGATTGAACAAATTTTACACATATCGAGGCCCCAGAATGTCCTGAATTCAAAAGAATTAAAACATTTGCAATTGAAATAGGAAACTGCAGTTAGCTCTTAAATAGGTAGAGCTTAGTGCCTTCCATGCATTACAAGAAACAAAGGGCATTTAGAACTATTTCTACTTTGCTCTGTAGGGCCCAATAAATGATGTGTATATTTAGAATTATGTTCCAGTTTGCAGAGTAGACAGGAAGTTCTTCACCAGTCCAAGGATGATGGCTGAGCAAGAGGTGGATACAATTTGCAAAATCAAGTCTCTAGAGCAGTAATTCTAAACTTTCTCAATGTTACTGAAAGTATCACTGGAACTTGGCCTAATACACTGATTAAATTAAGGGACATTACCAACAAGTATTCTTTGCAATATTACGGACATTACACACATGTGGATTGTTTTCCTGTCACATAGGATTGCATCACCAAAAAGTGTATATAGCATTATTACGACCACCCCCACACATCTGCTGAGAGGATGAACTAGAATCCCCATTTAGATTTGTTTGCACATCAGCTTATGTTATGAATTCTAGGTGCCTTTCATTCAAAAACTCATTGCAAGGCCTTAGGATACTTATTTCACATTTTATCCAAGCACCTATTCCTGAGAATATCCTACCATAATAAGAACTGAAAATATCCAAAATCACAATCTACAGCTTGATAAATAAAACACACCCTTCCTTTCAGGTTTACGTGCATGAGTTGGTAAGGCATAACACCAGTAGCAGCAAAATCAAAACCCTAATTTACTTTCACAAATCACAACATAAGAAAATATCAAAGCTTGCTTCAAGATTACCACAGGCTTAACAAACATACCAAGTCGCGATCCCCTTTGTGTCGTTTGGTTTTGTGTTTATCCTTAGACTTCTTCTCTGGGGCAATGAATATTAGCAAGGTCAGAACACAACAACAGCATGAAAAATATGTCATGCTTCATAAACATAAAAAAACACAAAGAAACTAGAATAGTATAGAGTATACCTTTATCAGAGTGGTGCCTATGAGACTTCTTGTCCTTTCTCTTCTCTTTCTTATCACTCTTTCTACTTCTCCTTCCGTCTCCTTCTTCCTTGTCACTTCTCTGCCTTTTCCTTCTTCCTCCTTCATCTACACAATTTCAATCAAAGCCAAATTCAAAAACAACATAGCAATCCCATCTTTCGTTGGAAACCTTAAAGACCCTGAAAAACCAAACTTTTTTTTCCTCCTAATTAGACCACTGACATAATTGAGTTGAGTTTCCATTATACCCAGTACCCAGAGAAAAAAGGCAACTATAACAATACCAAGCTCTGTTTGGTTGCTGAGAAAATGCAGGAAAACAAACAAATTTCGTGTTTGAGGTCTCATAGAACATAAAATTACAAACTTGTTGGTTCTCAACAAAACTACACGGAAGAATTGAGGTGGGTTTTTCAATTTATTCAAAACTCATCAAAGAAAACATATTATATCAATTCAAGAGCATGCTTTCAATTTTCTTTTTACTTTCACTTTCTCGAGAAAAAAAACAGAAAAAAAATATCTATATATATATATATAAGAGAACCTTCAGTCGAAGACAGAGAGGAGCTTCTCTTCCTGCTCTTCTTCTTCTCCTTCCTTTCGTCTCCCATTTTCGGCGAAATATGTTTTATTTTTGTAAGAGAGAAAAGTGTATATATCAGGACTTCAGGAGAGGAGAATGCAACTGAAATTAGAAAGAATTAATTATAAATTAGCTACTCTAGTTTTTCTAGTTTAAAAATAATTAATTAATATTGATCATATTTAATTTAATTTAATAATTTTTAAAAAAAAATTATTATTCTTTTCATATCATTTTTTATTTCTTAAAAACTATGAAATAAGAAAAATGACTAAGTTATAAATAGATTTTAACATATAAAAACTATTTAATTATTCTTAAAACCAAAGAAAAAATCTATTTAATTTAAATACTACATTTATAATTTACAAACAACAAATTTATAATCCTATTTAAAAAGACAACTAAAGTTAAAAGTGAAGCTCATTATAGACCGAAATGAATTAGAGCCGAAATCCTTATGTTGGACTAAAATTTTGAAAGAACTCAGAACTTCTTATCTAAGCTCTCAAATTTCAAAGCCCAAAAGTTGCAGAGAAGAATTTGACTCTTTTATCAATCTAGTAATGTACTTTAAACAATTAAACTAAATTTTATATCGTTTATAAGTATACTTTATAGTATGCTATGCCATTCGTGTTGGCCCGCGCTCCATCATGCGTGGGAGAAAAAAAAAAAAAGTTAAAACCATTATTCTACAACTATTAGAGATTTATATAGTTATTAATTTTAAAGTTTATAGGATTAGTCGAGATACACGAAACCTGTTCCGGGCATCCATGTTAATAAAAAAAAATAAAGCAAAAAATTGAATAAGAAGACATTTTCACCCGTTTCTTGACATTAAAAAATTAATTATAAATAAAAGAATTGATGTATAGATATAATCAAATAAATTTAGAATTATATATATAAATAAATTAAAAAAAATAAGTTGTTAAAAATAACTAAATACTAAATTTGAAAATTAAAAGGCAGATGTAGATAAAAAATAATTTATCTCGCAACATGGGTTATGGATCTAGTTGTGTTCAATAACTTTGTTTTTTTAATCAAATTTTTATTTAATCAAATAATAATGAAAATAGACATGCATAGAAAAGTAATTGAATAAAATTAAATGAAAAAAATATTATGTAGGGTTGCATAAAAAGAAATGTTCTACTACCTTATTTAGCTTTAATACTGTTTTAGAAAAAAATTAGGGGTGAAAGGTAGGAAGGGGAGTATGATGCAAGAAAACTTTTTTTTCATATCGTATTATTCTTATAAGAGAGGAAGTTTCATAAACTTGGACTTAGATTACAGTATACTTAACATAAATTTTTATAATAGTATATGGATAATTCAAAAGACTCAAAGGATAACTATATTAATATTTTATATACATGTACCTAGAATAACTAAAAAGACATTTTAAAATTAATTTTAATAGTTTCAAGAGATGAAAAGGAGTGACTTAAAGCCTCATTGAACGTGCAAGTATGGTAAGATTCAATATGCAAATAAACTATTTTTTTGACTGCCTGATGAAGAATTTCAACCTAATATTTATACATACAATCCATTAATTAGTGGCCTTTGCGAACAAGGACTAATAATTGAAGCACATACATTTTAGAAAAATAGAACATCATGATTGAATGTCAGGTTATTGCTCTTATCATCTCATGATACAAGGATTTCTCCATCAAAGTGATACACTAATAATTAGGTAGCTTGTTAAAGAAATGAACAATCAAGGATCTTCTGCCATTGCCACCAACAAACACTTCATAGACCTACTTCCTGATGGTAAGAGTTCTGATTCTAAAAATCAACTCGGGCTTTGTGAAGGTCATCAAGGTGTGAAGTAGAAGTAAGATCTTAATATTATGTATTACTTTGATTAATAAAAAAAATTAATTAAAATTTGATTCTATTACCTTTGTAATATTTTTTTAGGTTTGATGTAACACTGATTAAGAGTCATTTATGATTATGAAACTATAGTTAATTTAATAACCATGGCTTAACGAAGTGTCTATATGAGGTGGTTTTGGTAATTAACATCAGGAAATAGCTAAAACTAAATGAGAAAGTTCTATGTATAAAGAAAATGCATTTTATTATAGTTTTCAAGGACTTCATTTTCATCTCAAAGGTGATCATAAAACCATCTTCATAAGTCATTCATCATTTATCACTTTTCAAACTCTCATTTCTTGATCACCTTATGCCCTAATATATGTTCTCCTAGTCTTCCACAAAAAAAAAAAAAAACACAAATAGTATTAAAAGTGCCTACCAAATATCAACTCAACTAAAAGAATCACTCCCACAAACTTATCTACCTTTTATCCATTCTCTGAGATGATGAAAAACAACTTTTTTATAACAAGTAGTCTATGAGAAGGGTGTTTCCTACATAAAACCCAAGTACAAAGTAGTTTGATGTATTTTTCTAAACATTCACAACTAGAATTACCAATCCATTTTCCAAGGTATTAGACCTAGGGTCTGAAATTGCTCAGGCTATCTTACAAAACTTTTTTTTTTTTTTTATCATAGTAGGGTTGCAACTAGTGTATGGGTGTCACTCAAAAAAAGAATTATACATCCACTCTGAGTTATTTTCTTAATGGTTAGGCGTTAAATTATGCACGAGGGTGTAGTGATGAGAAACACTAAGAGAATATCTGAACATTAATCCAACTGGCATCAAAACACTCCATTCATATGAAAATTTTATACAGATGTTTCTATGTTCCCATTTGCTTCTCCAAGATTTTCTTTATCCATCCAAGAAATGAATATACGACATAAAATGGAACCTTATTTGTCAAGGAATTCTATTAGGAATCTTTTCTCTTAGGGATTTACAACATACAATTTGCATGACAAAAATATAAAGTTAAATGATTTGGTGGACTTAATTAAAAGAATAATAAAAAGTATCAACATTGATTACCTAAATGCTCTCCAAAGAAAAGTGATGTATGACAAGATATAATTCAAGAAATAGAAGGAGGAAAGGAAGAAAGAAAGAAGAAAGAAAAATTAGGAAATAAGAAGAAAAAAAGGAAGAAGAAGAAAAGAAACAGGAGAATAAAAAAAAAAGGAGAAAAGTGAGATAAAAAGGAGGATCATAACTCTGTAATTTTTTTTATTCATCAATAAGTTATCTATAATATGAAAGAAACATATATAAATAGTCAAACCATACACAACCAGTAATTGGGCCAAAGGCTTAAAATGAAAACCAAAAGAAAATAACATCAAGCCTAGTAATTAAATCAAATGAAGCCCAATAACATGGTTTCAAGCCCAATCTCTCACCTAAAGAGTGAGGGATTAAGCTATACTTTGTCGTCCTCGAACATACACATGTGTGAATTGTATCTCAGATCTAGTGTCCCTATTAATTCTCTCGAGTTTGGAAGAACTCGACCTTATCGAGTATAGCTCCATGTGGCTCTGATGATACTCTAAAAAATCAAGATCAAACTGATGCAGTCTCTCTCTACTAATCCAAGTGTAGTCCTAAGCATATTGTCTAGCCCATGAACTATAATTTTCTCACCATCCATAATAAAAAAAAAAACTTATGCATCCAAAATAGCATTGACATGTTCATTTTATGTCACTGATAAAGGTAACATGGTAGCAGTTTTAAAGTGATCATCAAGAATATGTTGTTGTTATTTATATATGTCTAAGTATTTTATATTAAAAGTAGAGCTAGTAACAAAGTTAGGCTGTAAACTAATAATATAAATATTTGATTCAACCCTTTATAACGTTACATCACTTTTCGCCTGTAAATTTTTATTGGTTTTCAAATTTCTTGCTCATGTCTAATCTATATCATCAAATAATATCAAACATTAAATGCATCATGATATCTATATAAATCAACTTCAAGTTTGTATTGTTTATTATTTGCTTGAATATGCAAATCATGAACTTTATATGCAAAAGAATTGTCTAACTTAGACAACTTAGTGTGACAAAGATTTATATGCCTTTTAGGTTTGTGACCATGAGCACTAAATGACTTATTAGATATGGATTGGACAAAAATTAGTAAATTAGGATCAATCTCATCTTCCTTATCACATATAAGGGGTAAGGATTCAAAAAGTTCAATAAGACAAATATTTAGAAGATCTACCAACACTATACTTACCTCTTCAGGTAGTTCCACTTGAGAGTTTCCTGAAACCTCATTTACAATTAAATCACACACAACATACTCTTCATGGACCTCCTCAAACTCACTTGGACTTATTATATTATGTTTGTCTTTTTTCATATCCTCTCTATCTAAGTCATTAAATTCTTTAGGATTAGGCTTATACACTTAATCTTCATAGTTTTTCTCTTTACTCATATCCTCATACTATTTTATAACTAGGGGTGTAATGAGACAATTAGTTGTAACATGATCAAAACCTTGACATGTAGCGCACTAAACTCTTGAACTCATCTTAGCCTTATCAAATAGAGAAAAATACTTACAACATATTTGCTCTCTTGTCTAAGGTTGTTATATTAATTAAAAGATTACTTTTATAAAATCAAGGTTAGATATTTCTCTTATATTTTGTGTTTCATCTCATTTTAATCATTGATAAAAGGCTTACCCTTGCTCTCTAGATATTCCTTGACACTTTCCTAATAAATGAAATGAAAGCCCAATCAAAGAGTGATGGGCTAAACTATTCTTTGTCGTTTTTAATCATACATATGTGTGAACCGTATCTCGGATCTAGTATCCCCATCAAAAAGAGCTTATAGGGTCCAAACACCATGAAAATTTGAATTTCTCGAGTTGACTAAATTTTTTGCTTCACTAAGTTAGATTTTGGATGAGAAAGCCTATACAGTTTGTCACATGTGTGCAACATCACAATAATCATCCTTCTAGAATATAATTGAGGATGTTGAAAAAACAAATGGTTCTTATCCTTTTTATGGTTTAAAAAGGTTTTGAGTCGTCAGCTAGTATTTTGGTTACTAGAAATCCTAACTAGTATTTAAAGTTTAGATAAAAGAATTGATTATAGATAAGTAAGAAAGTATCACCCCTAATACACCCTACTTAAGGTAAGTTGCATTGCTCTAAGGCTCTTGTTGTGTATTCCAGGCATTAAAAAAAAAGAAAAATATAATAAAATTTTATTTGACTTTAGAATAGCTAGGCCTGACCTATAAAAGCATTGTTCACCTAACTGAGGTGGATCTGTTTTAACCAGTAGACATATAAATGGTTAGAAAAATACAACAAGAGCCTTTGTAATAATCAGAAAAATGAGCAATGTAGCTTATCTTATGTATGGTGTATTGGGGATGATATTATCTTCTTTATACACAACCACTCCTTTTATATAGACTTTGAAAAATAGTTAAGGTTCATAGTGACTAAAATATTAGATTGTCACTCCAAACCTTTTTAAACCATAAAAGGGACAAGAATCTCTTGTTCTTTCCATACCCTAGAATCTATTCCAGAATGATAATTATCATGACATTGCACATGTGCGATAGAATAGCGACTCCGCTGAGGATTTACCTATGAACTATGCTTTGATCAGGGTTCAGATTTATGAAACACCCAACTTGGATTTGTGTGCTTGCTTGATAATGATGGACATATGTACCTTAACTTTTTCTTGCTATGCTCTCATATTGTCCTTACAGGGGTTGTCATTAGGCATATTCGAGACCCTTTTTAAAATTAGGTAGAAAACCTACACATGCCCACTTAATGAATATAATCTATTCTTAGGTTGTATGTGCCTTTTGTAAATTATATCGAGGAAAGCTTGACATATAGCGTATTGAATTCCATGAATTTTGGGTGGTAAATGGTTGTCGCATAAATTCTACAAGAGTCTGTGTTATTACAAATTAATTGAAATGAATATAGATTCCCTCATCGGTGTAATGATGACATTAGGTTCTTGAATCTATAGATGACGACCATTGTCACCCCTGGAGGGCGAACTCGTATTCAATTTACCTTTTCTTTTCCGTAAGCATCTTATATTTATTAGCTTTGCAAAATTACATGTCTTTTGTTTGAATGAGAAATATAGATCTACCTCTAAATGATAACCCCTACCAAGATGTACAAGAAGCAAATGGGAGATAAAAAGGAAGTTTAGCCTTGACAGAAGCAGGTTAACTTTATGAGAATGAAGATGGTTTAGTTAACCAATCTAGTAGGACGAACCATTCGCTCTAAAAAAAAGCCTCATACATGGAAGCCAATACTAAGAAGTTCACTATGAATATGCCTTCTTGTCCCTCTACATGCCCTTATTAGAAAAGAGTTTTAGGTGCTTATCTAGTTAATTAAAATTTTCAAATTATTGCTTCCAATGCCCTGAGTTCATCAAAGGCTCATATTGTCATGCCTTAGAATTCACCGCAAATAGATATAAATCAGATACACTAAACAACTTCGCCTTTTTTTATTGATCCAAACCACAAAAGAAAATGTCAATAGCATTTTTCTCCCTTCCCAGTTCTCATTAATGAAATCTATTAAAGCCTCATAAATGCTCATAAAAAAGTGTTTCAACCACTTAAACCCATCCAACTACCCTTTCCTAAATGGTACAATGAGAATGCCAAATGCAAGTACCATGTAGGAACAATGGGTTATTCCATTGATTTTTTTCAAAGCTTCAAGAGAAAGATTGATAAGTTGATTCAATATAGATGGTTATCATTCCATGAGAAAAATGGTATATTCATTATAACCATAAAAAAACATACTCATATGATCTATTTTTAGATAGGGAAATATGCCATTTGCTAGATGTTGAGAGTCCTAGAAAATCTAAAGCTCCTAAATTTATCAAGTATAGAAGGGCTCAAATTCACCTCAAGGTGTATTATGGTAAAATGGCTAAAATCATTTACTATGAGGAGCTTATGATTCATCATTTTCATGAGAGCTTGACTAGAATGGCTCTTAAATGGTATGCAATTCTAATTAGCTTTGAAATGAAGAAGTGAGAGTATATGGTCGATGCCTTTTTGAAAAAAACAATTTAGGTATGGCTTAAAAGAGGCTCCAACAAGATCTGACCTTTAAGAAATGAGGATGCAAAATGATGAGTTAAATAGGGAATATGCTCTAAGGTTACACGAAATAGCAACACAAACTTATCCATATGTGTTTGAAAACAAGCTCATTATCACATTTATTAACACTTTAAAAGCTTTGTACTATGGCTACTTGATTGGTGATTTATCAACTTATTTTATAAAGGTTAGTGAGTTCTTAGAAAGAGGTGAGCAAGATTTGAAATTGGGAAGCATCATGAATCTGGTGGTAAAGTTTGATGTTATGTTAGATGACAAATCGAAAGAAGGATCCTATATGGGGAATACATATCAAAATCATTTCTTACCTCAGCATCCTATTCAACCATCTTGGACATCACCCATTTTCACATCACTAACTGCTTCAACACCTTTTTTAAAGATTAATATACCTCCACCACTCAAAGATGTTAACTGACATCTTTTAAATGCTGGACATATTAAACGAACTCCATTAGGTCCTATGCAACCATTGTTCCCTAAGCGGTATAATACAAATGAGAGATTTGAATATCATGATCAATTGAAAACCACAAGAATTTCATATATCAAGTCCATAAGCTAGAGAGCAAATGACAAGTTAATTTTGTGAAGGATAATGTCACCTACCATTTTGTCACTGATCTTCTGCATAACAAGTGGTTGGTAAAAATTGACAAGATACAAATGTTACTAAGGAATCTAACCTACTAAAAGGTGGGGGCATTTGCCAAACCTTTTGTTATGAAACTTTTCCATTCTGCATTTTGTTTTGGGATGACATCATTTTTTTTAATGAAATATGTCTTTTTGTTTTTATTTTGAAATCAATAAATGTTTTTGTGAAAGTAATAACTTGACATTTTATTGTTGTCCACAATTGGATAAATATAATGGTAAAAATAGTCAAACCCCAAGGTATGCCATGAAAGATGCTAGGAGGTAATTTGTACTCTTTCAAAAGTCATTGACCCTCATAAGTGATCCCATGGCTCTGTTCAAAAAAATTATGACCAAATCAGTTTTGTAAAAAACCTTTTTTGCCAAAATAATCATGAAGAATTAGAATGACTTTTTTTATTTTGAAATTAAATTTGATGTTTGTTCAAAACAACATTTCAACATCTTTTTCCAAAGATGGCAAAAAAATTAATCTGACAACTTCCTCTCTAAGATGACCAAACAAACTTGAACCAAAGACATGAAAAATGAAAAACAATATGCAAAAACTCACATCCTATGTATCTCTAGGTCATCTTTTAGTTGAATGCATGATCATATGTAGTGGATTTGCTAGTCATGGATTTATAAAAACACAGTTCTTTGCAAGTCCAAACCATTATACTATATGAGGATAAAATTTATCGATCCTAATCGTTTGCGCTTTAAATGATAAAAGACCATCTTTTTTTTATTTCTTTCATGTTCTAAACATATCTCTTGTGGCCTTCATTTAAGCCTGAATAATTTTTTCTTCATAAAAACAATAGCTAGGATCACACTTTATGCTGGGAGCAAATCAAAATTTCAAAGATCAAGAGTTGATTCTGACTAGAATTATGCCCTTACACTAAGGGCAAATGGAAATTCAAGAGTTAAGAAAAATGGTGAAATCTAAAAGCAAAAAAGCTCGAGAAATCCAAATGTTAGGGGGTATGTCTAAATGAAAAACAAAAATGACCAAGTCAAGGTCAAGGTCAAAACAAAATGAGAATGCCCTACCAAAGCAATAAAAAAGGGCAAATAAAAAAAATACGACAAAAGAAAAGAAGATTGAAAGACACAATGAGTCAAGTAAATGATAATGATCCTAAGTCTTCCGAACCTTAAAACACTCTTTAAGCCTATGAATTCTTTTCTTCCATAACCAAAAGCCACAATCTACATTATATGCTTTTAAAAAGTCATTTCTAATCAAGCAAGCAACTTGGACTAATAAATAGCGCTTTTAAAATACAAAAAATGTTTTTACAAGAATCATCACATCACGAAGAAGCTACTCGTTATTATTTATGTTGATAAAATGAGTGTAAAAAAAACATTTTTTTCTCAAACAAAATCTCGAGCTTTCACTCGAGCATTTTCCATTAAAACCAAAAAGGCAGAAGGTCACCTCATCATATACCTTCAATCCTTTAAATATCATTTGTATAAGAGACCAAATCACCATTTGCTTAAAGAAAGATTAAACCCCTTGAAAATTATACTAAATTTAAAACAAAATTATTTTAAGCTTACATCGCGTAAATTTTTATTTTCAAAATACAAGAAATTCATTTGAGCCATGAATAGCCTAACTTTGATCTAACACTTCTTTCTCATCCTTACCTCATTAATAATCAACCAAATACGCACAAAAGCAACCTTTTAGTGTTGAATGACGTGTCTTGGGGTCATGAAAGCAAAAAATTCAAACACCGAAGGTCATTGACTAAATTTGCAAAGTTCTTGACAAAAGTGATGTTAACATTTCTTATGAGTCGTTATTGGAAAGTTGAGCATCTAAAGAAAAATCAACATTTTAGTGTTGAATGACGTGTCTTGGGGTCATGAAAGCAAAAAATTCAAACACCGAAGGTCATTGACTAATTTTGCAAAGTTCTTGACAAAAGTGATGTTAACATTTCTTATGAGTCGTTATTGGAAAGTTGAGCATCTAAAGAAAAATATTATGAACCTTATAGGGGTAATAGATAATATCTAATTCAATTAGGGGCAAGGAGTCCATTGGAAATAATAGTCAAATGATGATTCAACAAAATCCATCAAAGCTATGAATAACATTTGACAATAATGAGTGCCTTTTAATGATAGTCAAATGAGTGAGCATAGCTAGATCAGCTGAGAGCAATGTTGCTAAACAAAAAATAGTCTATGATAGTTGATGAATTGGTGAACTCCATAAGTAGTTGAGAGTAATGTAATGCTTGTGGGGCATCTTCATGAATAAAAGTTGGTTTACTCTTTGAAAAATGACTATAATACTTGATAAAAATATTATTACATGAGTGGACTTTGATGAAAGTTATAAGGATGCATACAACCAAATATGTTGGGGGCAATTTGAAACGGTTATTGACAATAAATGATTTAATAATTTTTTTTAGAAAATAAAAGTAATAGAGCATCGTTTCTCCATCCAAAAAAATAAGTGAGAAATAATACAAGAATAACACAATTAAGGGGCACTATTTGATCAGGAGACAACATCATAGTTAAGAGAGAGGCAGTTTGTCACTTTCCAAGGAATAATCAACTCAGCAAAGCTTCATATTTGTTATGTAAGGTCCAGGCTATGCAAAAAAGAGACAATCAGACACATTAATTACACTAGCAAAAATTGAATGAGTGGCAAGCAACCTGCAATTGAAATCTGACCCATGGCTACCTCTGTGTTTCTTTTAGGGATAAGATCGAAGCTTTCCCTTAAGCCTTCAAGTGTCCCATATAAAGA
>Ga0307517_10003672_pt1 | contig 23855 bp, 15 predicted proteins | sample 23_EM_MG_FD_194515 | JGI IMG/M metagenome (GOLD analysis project Ga0307517, IMG submission 194515) | Populus trichocarpa ectomycorrhiza microbial communities from riparian zone in the Pacific Northwest, United States - 23_EM | ecosystem: Host-associated > Plants > Roots > Unclassified | place...
CCCAGTGTAGGCAAGGGTCTCTGGATGCACCTGACGCAACCAGATATGGCACATGGGTACAGGACGCACAGGACGCACAGGACGCAGAGTCCAGGCTAGGAGAGTCAGGACGCAACACTACAGTATCTGACGCAGGCCACCTTTTTGCTGATGTCTCAACACACTCAGCCCTTCCTTCTCTCCACTTTGATCCCACACTGTATTCTCCCATATTGGGTAGACATCCCCCCCCTTGCCTTTTGCCTTACTCTCTTCTTAGCTATTTATATCATATCTTGCCCTCTCTGTCCCTTGCACCATCTGCCCCACTGGCAGGTCTCTTGTTGTCAGCTTATAAGTTCCTACCCCTTTTCCTGACTTATGACAGTCCATTGGATATATTCTTGTATCTCTTATCCTCCAACTGCTAATTAGACAACTTGGTCAAGCCTATGCGGTTAATAATCATCGGTAATGGGGGACTCTGTAGGAAGACAGATCCTAAGATTGTGACTGTACAGAAGACTCAAAGTAAAAGTAATTATCAAAAATAATAAAAGATAATTCCAACTAGAATCAAGTGGTTAAACTTAATATCCTAAACCTGAAAGCTTAACTCAATAAGCTCTCTTGAGGATCATTGGTTATAAGAATAGATGGTCTCTCGCTTTAGCTAAGTAGAATGATGTAAAGCTAGAGGAGACATGTCAACCATTCTGACCTTTTGTGAGCACCCTTCTCAGGTCAGGCCTGTTCAACCCACCTGCCTAGAGTGGGTTCATAACTGGAGGCAGTCAGACCACATCAGCAAAAAGAATAGGTTCACATTCTGAGCATCCTGGTGCATCCTGAGCGCATCCTGAGCATCCTGAAAAGGTGGTTTGAATCCTGACAGAAAAAAGTAGTAGGATGCACAAACGTGTTACTTGAGAAGATTCATTAAAGCAATATCATGGTTGAACAAGATTTTGAAGCTTGTCGGGTGTCAGACTATTGGATAATAGAGGAATTCATTTTTTATACGGAAAAATGAACTCTTGACTTTGAATCCTTGTATGTACCGAAAATAGTAGTTATAAAAAATTGGCATTAAGTGCAGTTGGTTCAAAATCAACTGCTAGCGAACTGAGTGCATAAACCTGAGACATTTATATTTAATCACTATTATGTGTCGCCAAGCCACCGTGATGATTCAGAATTTCAAAAAAGTTGATAAGACTAATAGTGGTGTATTTTTAAATTTTTTAGTTGGCCATTTAGAGTGAATCTCATTTTTCAGGATGCACAGGATGCAGCTGGGATGCAGCTGGGATGCACTCAGAATGCTCAGGATGCGAACTGATCCTTTTTGCTGATGCAGGTGAATATTAACTATCACCACAGATACGAAGTGCTCGCAGTGATGTCTCTCCAAACACATCTTTATGAGGAAAAACACTTTCCTATCGGTAGCATGTTAGTAGTTGACCGACATATCAACTGTAGAGATAATATCCATTGAGACTCACTGGCCCAGTGGCAGTTGCGTGTACTATCCAAGCTCCGCAGTCTATTGGCAAATATACTTGGCTATACTAAGCTTTTAAACAGGACTGCTTGCTCTCACGATAAGAAGTTTCCCGTTGCTTTACTGCATGGGTGCTACCCAGAGCCAACAACTTGGGACCCTCTTAAATCGTACCAACGGTCATGCCTCTAGAGTCCACTAATAACCCATGGTAATGCTACACTTCCGAGTCACAGGGTATCCTGGGAGTGGCGTTGGGGTGGTTGTCCTGGAATGGCCGTACACCCCTCGACACGGCGGTCACGATGGGTCACGAGGCTGTAGTGCGTCTTTTGCTAAACCGGGATGATATCAATGTCAACATGAGGGGCAGTATCGGCTGGACCCCACTATCCTGCGCCGCCGGCTCCGCGAACACCACCCGGCACCCAACAGTCTTGCAGCTCGCTCCTCGACGACCACAGGGTCGACATAAACACCGAAGATAAGTGCGGAGCACACCACTTCACCTAGCAGTCAGAGTGGGTCATGAAGCAGCAGTGCAACTCCTGCCGGACTGCAGTGACATCAAAATCATCTTAAAGGATGGCTTCGACTTGACACCACTAGATTACGCATGGGACGGATACCATGAAACCGATTGCGCAGCTTCTGATGAATTACTTGAGGGTTCAGTTCAGTATTCATGAGGTCGGGGGATTGATGATAAATCATGGTTGATCAATGGTACACCGCCGCTATATCTGAGAATGGTGGTGATCATTGTCACACGGGTTTATTGACGAAAGCGGGATGTACACTAGACCTTCCCTTGCCCCCATAAGGAAGTGGTTATAGAATTTGGCTATCGTCGTTGTCAAAGCGAGAGAGAGAGAGATGAATTAGCACGAGCTGTCTTTGAACAACGTGCTCGTGCTGTGGTGGAACGAAGGAACTTACTACCAGAAATACGGAACTATCTTACCTCAAACAAGTCCCTGGCCCTCGATGTCATCTGATGGGAGTCGGGTACTGGCATATGCACCACTCGAGGCCACCACGATGCAAGAGGGGAACTTTCTGTAACCCCGCCGGTTAGCAGGTTTTATCTTTTAGGGATTAGTCAAACGCTCCTACCTCTCTTATAGTAACACCATTTGCACCCTTAGTTGCTCTTGGTGCCTTTTCTTTTCTCCTCTTCAATTTCTCTACTTTCACTTCTTAATTTAATCAGGAGGAATTACAAACTTAAGATTCATCCCCATGACAATTCGGTGCCCTACTGTGCATACCAATCCCACCGCGATAGAATGCAGTCATCCGTCATTCTATCACCTTTTGAACTGATCGTAGTTATAACGGTTTTAGCATTAGAACACCCGAGCCGCAAGAGGCGGAAAGGGGGAGGTGAGGAAATATCATCAAAACATCCGGAGAGCATCTCGGCGACCCGTTCATGCCCCTTCCGGGCGACTGCGAAGAGTATGTTTAAGCAGCTCCATTACCAACGTTAGGGTCTCCGGGTTCCAGCAGTATTTTTACGACTCCTTCGTGTCCCCTGCCGGGCAGCAGCATGGAGTGGTGTGTTGCCAAAATTATTCGGAGTATTGCAATTGACATCCCCTCGCCCAAGTAGCACCCCAGCGACCCCTTCATGTCCCTTCCAGGCAGCTACGAAGAGTGGTGTTTCGCCAGTTTTATTTCCAGCATTAGGGTTGACACCCCCACGTTCCAGTAGTCTTTTTATGTCTCCTTCGTGTCTCTGCGCGGCGACAACCTAGAGTTGTGTTTGGCTCTGTCTATCTACAGTGCTGGGGCTGACGTCCTTCCACTCTAGTAGCATCTTCACGACCCCTTCACATCCTTTCCAGCAGGCCCAGAAAAGTGCTGTATGACGCTGCCCATCCATAGTGCTGGGGTCGGTATTGTCGTACTTCAGCAGGATCTTGACAACGACCAAAAACTGTGCACGGGTACCAACGTATCTCACGATACACACTCAGAATATATCAATTCATAAATTATCACTGGCTGTCACCCCAAGGAGCGTAAGAGAGAAAAAACTGTCGAGAGATAGCGAACATATCAAGAGTTTCCAAGAGGAGAGCGGTCTCCAAGGCGAACGAAGAACTTGCATTGCTTATAGAACAAAATGAAGAGAATCCAGAAAGGAATTGAGAGAAATGAAAAAGAAGAGAACAGAAGGGGCATGGAAATAGGAGGGAAGACAAGGGGTGATGCACGGGTCACGAGGTGTCACTCGTGACCGCAGGAACGGAGAATTTGAGAGCGACCACAATTCCCAACAAAAATATTCAATTCTTGGCGATACCCGATTGAGCAGTCAGTCACTGTGAAGGCACTAAACCACGCAGGAAAATAAGTTATCACTCACCGTTCCATTCCTCACTTGATCTTAGACTCCGTATTATATCATCATAACATTGTGCAATGCCATTGGGAAACAATGTCTGATACGATTCCCACCAGCATTCCTTGTTAATCCCCTATGGTATCTTACTGGTATGATAGTTGGCTGGCTAGCTATAGTGAAATTCTTCCCTTTTCTCTTAGATGGTATTTATCATACTTTGTCAGATTGCTCTTATAATACAACCTTGCAGCGCGCTACAGTGGCAAGATTTGGTCCCTTTTTTTCCTCCCTCAGAATTCGCTTTCAGCATATAATAGATTGTTCATTTCGTGAGGAGTGGTATTGAAAAGGGGAAAGGAAAAAAGGCATGGGAGGGTGGTTGGTTCGTAGCGCATTGTACTTGACACTAGGTATTTCACTTAATGTAAGCCCAGCGAGAGAAGTTCATCCTTCTGGAGAGGTGAAGGTAGACTGCCGGATTTTGAGGTGGGGGGGTGGGGGCTAAAGGTAAATGTGTACGTATGTTCTTGCCTTCCTTCTTGGGTCCCTCGCTGGAAGGTTTTTGTAAGACAGGAGAAGGGTTTACATGATGGTACCACGCCGGCGTAATAGCCCCCGTAGCGGCCAGGGGGTCAAGAAGGAAATCCGAGAGTGAGAATAGATGGTGGGCTTTGATTTGGGGTACAGCATGTTGAGATAATGAAGATGTGAGGGGGTCGCACGAGGGTTGTGCATGCGCTCTGCGAGTAACTCGGTCGGCTGTCTATTCGTATGGTAAATTACAACTATCTCTAATATATATGTATTTTACCATATCCGGATTTACCTAGCACGGTGGCACATCTTTAGTGTTGAGTCTATTGATATCCGTAGAAGCGGCAAGCCCAGGGGATATATGTGGAACTCCTGCCAGGTCCTTTGCCATCATCTCTGTTGGTTACACAGCTTCCCATTACTGTATAATGCCAGTTCCCCAGCGGTTCACTCTATTGCCAGTACAATCAGGGCCAGCTCTCCAGGACTATAGTCCCCCGGGTACTTAGGATGGATAAAAATTAAATGAATACCGTGGGTGCTAAAACAAAAAACCATAAACTTTGTTTCAAACGATTGATCATCCTACATCACTCGGGTGCTCTCTAAGCTTTTTGAAATCAGAAGCCAACCCTTGAATAGAATTGTATTTGTTCGTTCTGCCTCGCTTGCCTACTCTCTTCCGCATTAACTTATAACAGGTTATATATACAAAATTCTAAGTCCAGCGAAGCCATTAGGATTTCATCCGTTCCTCTGTTCATACCAGTTCTCATTCTCAAGCGCGTACTGTCATTCCTCGTCCCAACCATGCCGTGCATTCCACCAAGCGCAATACACTCTGGACAACACTCCCACTCTTCCCAGCAATTCCAGACATCGCGGGAGAAGCAAGAACATAAAAACAATAGTCAGCCTCATTAAAAACCTGTCGGGTTGAGAACAGGGAAAAAGAGTGCCGCTGTACATGTAAAAAGAAAATAAATAACAAAGCATTCCAGCAAGCGCAATACATGCTGGACAACACTTCTAACCTCTCTTCAGTTAGCGCAAGGCATTCGAAAGAAAAAACACAGAGTATTATACTGTACCCCAACCCACCTTTTGTCGCAACTTCTTATTCAACAAGGCCATCAGATGGTGGTAGCTATCAAGGTGCTGCCAAAGTCTGGGACTTTTCTCGCCAGAGAGGTGCTCAATTCAACCTTCACCATGCCGGCAGGCCAGGGTAGGGGAGACAGCCGGCATCCAATAAGCAGCGCACCGTACTGCCCTAGGTGAATATGGATGGTCTTCGGTTATCTACAGCTCTAAATGGTCCAGTATTTCCACAGCTCCCCCTATCAGGAAGAGCGAGAAATATCGTAAAAATGGGCGTGGGCTGCGGGGGGGGGTTAGCTCTCTCGTTGCCGTTTTTCGACGACAGGATGGGGGAGAGCGGTGTAAATTGGAGTATAGAAACGAGGTTAGAAGGCGGGAGTTGTTGGAGCCCCGCCCTCATCCCCTCCCTCCCTCCCCTCCTCCTCTTGGCAATTGGTCTCAGATTGCAGTGTGCTCGGTGCAGTGAAGAAGAACGTTAACCGAAGCTCTTCCGATCATAAGGGAGGCTTTCGGGATCGTTTCTCTTGCAGGCCTTGGCTCGAACGTGCTTGCTGCCTTGGCTCCGACTACGGCTTGTTATCATCTCGGGCCATGTGTTGAGCATCACCCATCAGAATGAAGGGGTAAATTTGTTGACGAGCAGTAGAGTGGGAATTGAGATCCATGCGTCGCTGGGGGTAGCCAATTTATTGCTGCCTTATTAGAGTTGGAGGTATATTCCCCCCCCGTAATATATCATATACTTGATAGGGCTAAGCATCACCTCTCGACAGACATCAGCCACAATTGAGCTCTGAAGCAAACATCCTCAGCGTGGAGCAAATATTCTATTCCGCTTTAACACCTTGAGACTCCTCATTGATCGTATCCGGAATACACCACAAAGCATGGACCAACGGGCCCGAAGCCTATAAGAGGGGAAAGGCTGGAGAGGGTGAAAAGTGGGGACAAACTTTAAGAACTCGTCCACCATCCAAAGCCATCTCCTCCGCACCGGAACCCTTCAGGAAACGGCCCGGCGCTAATACAGCTACAGCCGAGGCCTTCGGCTAGCTTACTCAGATCCTCTCGGCCAACAAGCCCGGTATGCTCCTTCATCGGACGACATCGACGGAAACCGTAGCCAACTCAGATGAGCAGACCACCGCCGTGGCTCGAATGTTATTTGCCCTCTCACGCACACCTCCTGTCATCTTACTTAGATGTGCGCCTTGGGCTACAACGTCATGAATTACTGGTATAAGGTAAACTTCGCCTTGGACCTATTACACCACATCTTCCACATCATAGTGTTGGCAGAGGGTGTTGTCAAGCATTATGGCGATCCCTGGGGGCGGCGCTCTGGGATTTGCGAAGAACGAGAATGGAGGCCTCGCTGAGAGGAATTCGGATTCACTCAAAATGGGTTTGCCTTGGAAGGCTATGCTTACGAGGTCGGAAATCCCGGCACTGGATGTGCGGGTGCAAGGGCTACTCATACAACCTCAACTTCTGCCACTATTCTCAGCAAGCCTAGTACTAGCACTGCCACTTCTACAATAGTGTTGCCCCTGTTGTCGGTACCACTTCTGTCGGCCCACAGCATCGGTTACCCCAAGCACCCACCTGCCCACTATTACTACCCCTCAACCGCTAACAACCACCTCTTCTGCCAGCCTCCACTGCCACAACCGCCCCGGCAGTGTGGTTCACTACGATTTATTCCGAGAGCAAGAGGGGGGGAAATGGGAAAAAAATGGAAATTGGCCCGGTACCTACTATGTGGATCGATTGATTGCAGGAACGTTACATATGAGATATTAAGATACTGGCCACGTCAAGCTTCTTCTTCTCTGTTTTACTCTTTCTTTTACTCTTCCCTCCTTTCTCTCATCGCTTCTTTCTCCCGGGGGCGTGGAATTAATTTGGATTGGGAGGTGTTTTTTCTTCACTATAGAGAATTTTATTATCAAGGCCATGTAGTGATTGTCAAACGTATATACACAATCCATCACTCTTATATCACACCATCTAGCACTATCACACACGTGGATTGCCGGTAGCTCGCACTCGATACAGCACTGTAAAAATCAGAAAAGTATTTTTACTATAATAGTCCCATACAGGTCTCTCTTTCTTTCTATCACCAAAAGGAAGATGTCCCGATTCCCCACCGCACCCCCTCCGCAACCAAGCCGGCCCTCTAACCTAACCACGGTCCGCCGTCCCCACATCCACACATTAAAACTCGACAACATCAAACCCATCCATCCATCCATCCATGCAGCCCTAGGATAATAAAAATAAGAACAAACCCCCCTCATAATTATCATATAATATTATACAAGCCCTCCCAAATAAAAGCACTTCGTCACAGCAGTAAAAACCCACTTTTCTGCAAAATACATCACACCCACCCACCCATCCACTTCAATCCTCATCACTAAAAAAGAATCTAAAAATCCACCCGAGTGACACCCCATGATCGCGAAACACAATAGACGAGCACTATACGAGCACAGTTACGCTACGTACCACACCACACCCGAGTAAGAAACGTGCAATGCTTTGTAGAGTATGTATGTACTCCATCAAATGGAAACGGGGACCACTCACTCGTACACTATACCATTGTATGATATGATACAGTACCCACCCCACCGGAGCAGGAAAAGCTCAGATCGGACAGGTGAACAAGATGAAAACCCGGAATTTAATCACGTGCCTACCTATCTACTTAGTATAATACCTGTATTCTACCAGCTTATTCTAGTATAGTAAAAATGGCCAGTCTTTCCTGTTTGTGACGTGGGTGGGGAGTACTCCATCCGTGGAAAACACTATATCACACAGTGCACAACCAAACAAACACCGTACCATATCTATCTACTCCTATCTACCCATCAGATGAGGTGCCGGTACTACACTGCTCGACTACCGCACGCACCAGCACCTACCCACCTACCAGACAGACAGACCAGTCATCGACTAGATTTTCCCCTCAGGACGCCATGTTTCCATCCGCCTGCCTGCCCGCCGGTTCTTTAGGTATCATACCTGTATAGTATGATACAACACACAGTATTGGTGGCGCCTGCCTGCCTGCTCGCCGGAGAGGTTATACTCGAGTACGAGGGCGGCCGATAGATATGTTAGCCACGTGGGTCTAATCAGAAAAATTGGTGAACCTTCTGGTTGCTATGCGCCTAGATAAGGCACGTGAAGCTGTTGCTGCAGCGGGAGGACATCGATCCCCGCGTTTCAAATATAGATGGCCGAACACCACTCGCTCAAGCCTGCTTGGAGGGACACGAAGGAGTTGTGAGGATACTACTAGAGCGGAAAGACGTCAATCCCAATACTGGAGACAAAGATGGCCAAACACCGCTCCTACTAGCCTCCAGGAAAGGGCATGAGGGGGTCGTGGAGATGCTGCTGGGGTACAGGGATGTCAACCCCAGCCAGGAGGATGCGCGTGGCCAAGCACCACTTCTGTTATAGTGCAAAGTGACACAAACCGGGTCCTCAAAACAGGCCACACGCGATCTTGAACTAGTCGATCAAAAAAAAAGATTTTTTTTTAAAAAAACCACTGAGTTGAAGATATTTACAAGGAGAAGAGGCGAGTGGTTTTTTTTATAAAATTAAAAAATATGTGCAAAACTAGTTCAAGTTTAAAAAGTGAAAATTTTGGTGAGAGTGAAACTAGGGATAGAATCTACTTAGAAGAAGTAGATTATATCCCTGAGTAGAGATGACTAAGAGAAGGGAATAATTAAGTAAATAATATAATAAGTAGAATACTAACAACATTAATTAACCAATCTCGAGTTCTGCTAACAGTCAACACCAACATGCCTCGTACAAAGAATGAACGAAAGCCTACACAATGCTCCAATTTAAGGCCATCAAGACTTTACAATACATCAGGCATTAAGGGAACCTTGCAGATATCGTCCCTGATTACAATATCATTTCATGTTACTCATCATGTCTTGGCAATTCTTGGCTAAATCCCGATCGGTTGCCACGGAATTGCCGTTTCACCGGAGGACCCGCCTTTAGGCACTTTCCACCGTAGCAGCCCGGTGGGGACGAGAGTCGTGAAGATGCTGCTGGGACGTGGTGGTGTCCACCCTAACCGGGCCGCTGAAAGTGGCCAAACACCACTCATGGCGGCCGCCTTGAGGGAGTATGAAGGAGTGGTGAATACACTGCTGGAATTAGGGAATATCAAAACAGGTTGCTGGGCTCCCAAGACATATATCACACATGCACAATCAACATCATAATATTATGAACATTCGCACTCTAGATTTGTCTCCCTACACTCTCCTCACACACAGCCCCCGGTGCCATCGTCCTAGTAACTTCACCATCTTAATCCCCTCCCTCCCGCCTATAGGTGAAGCAAAAACCGAAAATAGCAATATAATTGGCAAGCAAAAAGAGAGGGAAAAAAGCATCCTACAAGGAGAAAAGAAACGTGCCCAAAACGCAGATGACGGATTTAAAAAAAAAACTCCTTTTTTTCGCCAGACAATCAAAAACAAATAGTTGGAAAAAGGATACAGAAAATTTGATTCGGTAAAAGGTGTGAGACGAACGTATCAAATATAGAAACCCGGAGGAGAAACAATTCGAAGAGAATAAAGAAGGAAAAAGAACCCCGAAACCATATTTTTTCCCCAACTTAAGAAATTTAAACCTTTCCAACAGATTTCCGGACGCCTGAGTACCCCCGATACCTCTGTGCAATCGTGAAGATTCGTGATATGTTATCGATAAGGCAAAACAAAAACGAGAAATAAACCGGAAGGGTTCCCGGCAGTCACCTTTCTAAGGACGGACAGAGTATCAGAACAATATGCAAACTCCAAATGGCGATCTCCCGGTTTTTCATCGAGCGAGGCATAGACAGGGGTTTGCGAATTAAACAAGGCTTTGGAAATCGGAGCCCAAGCATGTTCGACCATCTGGGGTTGTTGAATGCGAATCATTCTCCGGTTTACCTTATCTGTTGGAATGGATCAAGGGCCACACTTATGCGGCCTTCGTTTTTGTTTTTGGCAAAACAATTCCAGAATCTGAGAGTTTCGTCCCCGGCACCTGTGACGATAACCTGGCCGTCCGGTGACATGGCCAGGTACAGTACACGATAAGTGTGACCTGTGAGGCTGACGACTTGACTCATACTAGGATATTTCCAGACAACAATTTGATTCTCTGAGTACCCATGAGTACTGACTATCTCGTTGGAGTTTTTGCTCCAGGCAAGGTTACACACTTGGCTGCCAGTATCGATTTCGTTGATTGGCTGCCCAGTAAGGGTATTCCAGAATTTTATACGTCGATCGGCTGTTCCGCCGCCAGAGGCAAGCGTTCCATGTTGATGTGGTGACCACGCAATCGCCTTGACAGCGGCAGTATGTTCAGTAAATTTGTACAGTGGCTGCTCATTTAGTTTGTCCCAAACAAAGAGTTTATTGTCGTTTCCACCGGACGCAAGTTGACCATCCTCACAGTTCCACTTCAAACCACAAACTTCCTGCTTGTGTCCCGACAATTTTGCAACATATTGAACAGGTGCTCGCACATCTCGATGATATATTGTACGGTCCCTCGAACCGGACGTCAAAATGTGGTCGTTCCAAGCAAGAGCTCCTGATCAAGTTAACAATAATCCCAAACGGCCCGCAGGGGCGAAACGTACCAACTCGCGCAGTGTGTCCTGTCATCACGCGCAGGCGACGGCATTCTTTGGCATCCCAGATTTGAACGTACCCTTTGTTCGTTCCGATTGAAACATGAGATCCCTGACAAAAATTATCAGCATTCTCGCTAAAATCGGTTAGAAAAAGCCGAACTACTTACTCTCTGAATCCAAGATACACTAGTTACAGTATCATCCGTCCCCAAATCACATAACTTGGTCACCATGCCAGACGCTGAATTCCACATATAAACGCAGCTGCCCAACCCAACCCCTAATATATTCGTACTTCCCCAATCCACTAAATTCAGATAAAAATCGTCGGCTAGTTCGGGTGCATCGAGTACTTTATAGGGTACCTTGCTAACAGTCCTCGGCTGTTTCCGTGGCGATAATAGCATGCGTTGGCTATCGAACCTTACAGGAGACAGAGAATATATCTCAGATCTGGTATCAACCTTCGGCCCATGTCGAGTTTGAGGAGTTCGAGTTTTCGGTGACATGTAAGTAAATAAATTTTTCGAAGGTGTTGAGGGAGCTTTTGTAGATGAACCATTACTTGTTGGGGGTGTGCGTGCCCGGGGCTCCCGAACAGCAGAACTACGAGTATTTAAAGACGCGGGTGTAGATTGGGGTATCTCATTATGGAAAAGTTCTGATCGAAGAAGAGTCGAGAAAGTGCGGTTTGCTTCTTCGGCTATAAATTTTAGAGTAATTAGGATGATTTGATCACTTTTTCTTGGAAAGGAAGCTGGGGACGTACTCTTTTGAAAGTGAAGTTCACCATGAGGTGTTCTCTTCTGAGGTTTCTGGGGTGTTGAAGGTGATCCTTCGGCATGTAGTAAACTATAACTTGCCTGCAAATCAATGCCTTCCCGGTTTGGAATAAACCTGTATATATATCGCCACTTAGTTTTCCATCCGTTCAAACCTCCTCATTCTTTACCAAAAAAACCGCCATGAAAGGAGAAATTCCAACATACCGATCACCGTAGATTACTCGCTGCCGCTTCCTGCTCGGTGAAGGTGCCGGTGTCGCTACAGCATCGCTTAAAGCCGCTCTCAGGGCATCGGCATCGGGACCAACTGTTTGCTTCGAAGCAGGTGACTCTGTCGGGGTCTTTGGCGGTTTCGAGGTGCTGTGTCGAACCCGGTTCTCGAATTCGGAACCACCTCTCATGGTGGAATTGGGGGAGCTAGCGGGGCCTAATGGCAGCTAGCTTAGAAGGTGTTGTAGCGATGATAGGAGCGTGCCGAAATAAATAATATGAATCGCACCAGAGAACAGACCCAGCGCCAGTATCCAACGGACCGACTTGGATCAATTGTCGACGGAGACCAAGTTCTGAATGTTGATAAGGGTGGTTGTGGAGGGGGGTGTGCGTGGTTGTCGTGCAAGTAGGGGTGATGATGGGCAGGCGAGGTGGGCGATGGGGCGCGGTTGCGAAAGTAAACAAAAACTGGGCAACCAACAAGCAATGCGATCCAAAGGGGAAGTTAGCCCCCTCTGTTTGGGAGGAGTGCTGAGCAATACACCTTGCGTTGTCCTGGGAACCCTGCTTGTACTAGTACTCCCTTCTATTCTCTGGAGTAGGAGCAACAACGATACCCTCAACCGCCTCTTGAAATTTCCATGGAAGCTTGAATAAAAAATAATTATAAAGGGCGATTAAACACCAGCGGAGTGTAGGTATATCAAACCTGTATGATAGCTGAAGAAAGCACCCCAGGCGCCCCGGTGTAATACCGTGCATCTTGAAATGGTGGAAGCTTGCATCTAGCAACATCTAGCCATAACTGGTACCTTAGCTCACTGGTTGCGTGCCGCCGCTTTAAGATACGTGATATCCAATAGTTCTCTTGGTAACCAGAACATAAATAGCGCGCGACAGTACTAGTACTCAAGTCGAGGACTTCCCCTGAGATGAAATCCAAAATTTATCTCGATAGGAGATTCAGAGAAAGAATTATGATGCTTCGGAAGAATAGTACCCTACCATCCCGTATTACTTGTTTTCACCGGATTGATAAACTTATTTCAACTACGGTAGCTTTTTTGGTTTGATACTAGCGACACCTAAGATGAGAGAACTTTTGAGAATGTTTCAAGCTATGATGTTTCAAATGAAGAATCCCTTATTAAGCCCTGCATTTTCCTTATCAGATCCTCAAGATCCCCGATTATGGACTAGATAGACCACGGTGCCCGGACCACGTCGTGTGACCCCTCGTGCGCAGCGGTTCGGAACCCCTCCATCCGCCAACCTTATTTGAGTCCTACCCCTCCCGCACAAACCCAGCCTAAACCACAAATTACTCTCGGACTACCGCACATCTTCCTAGCAAATCATGACTTCAAGCTCGAGGAAATACGCTCTTGATTTCCTATCCTTTGTCAATGCTTCACCAACTCGTGAGTGGGGCTCAAAGCTGTGTTTCCGCCTTCTCCTGACTAACAAATCCAGCCTTCCATGCTGTCGAATCCGCTAAACAACGGCTTTTGAAGGCAGGATTTAGTGAAATCAGAGTTAGAACTCCCCTACCTAAACCTATAATGCTGAGTGGTTAACCATGTGAGCAGGAACGTGATTCTTGGGCAGAAACAGTCAAAACTGGTGGTCGATACTTCTTGACACGCAATGGATCCACTCTGATCGCCTTTGGTGTTGGGAAGAAGTGGAAGGTTTGCATAACCTCTCCGGTTTATGCTTTCGAAGGGGCTTCTGGAATACAGCTGAGTTTCCTATGTTTGCTGACCATGTTGAGGCAAATAGCCCGGGAATGGAATGGCTTTGCTTGGAGCTCACACGGATTCCCCAGCCTTGCGTGTCAAGCCTGTCTCAAAGAGGTTTGCAGAGAAAGACTCTTTTATGCAGGTTGGCGTTGAGACTTATGGAGGTGAGCGATCTCTTTAACCCCCAAAACTGAAGTGTTTATTAATTGGTCTTACCCGTAGGCGGGCTATGGCATACTTGTAGGTTTACCCACCGCCGTGGCCAGCTCATCAAGCACAATTGGTCTTCTTACACAGCAAAGCACTGCATGACATCCTGTGCTGACAAAATATCGGGAACAAGGGTTTGACCGTGATCTCTCTATTGCTGGTCGCGCTATGGTCCGTCGATCCGATGGATCCATCATCTCAAAGCTCATCAAAATCAACAAACCAATTCTGAGGATACCCACTCTTGCAATTCATCTTGACCGCCAGGAGGCCTTTACTTTTAACAAGGAAACTCACCTCTTTCCCATTGCGGGTCTTGCCACCACTGCTCTCAACAAATCTTCATCTTCTGCAGCCAAGGAACCCGAAAAGAAGACCGAAGCTGGAGAATTCATGCCTCTCGCGGCTATGACTGAACGCCACCACCCTGCTGTTGTGGGCCTCATTGCCGAGGAAGCCGGTGTTAGCGTAAACGATGTCCTTGACTTTGAGATGATCTTGTACGATGCCCAGGCCAGCTGCCTAGGCGGCATCAATGATGAATTTATATTCTCCGCGCGTCTCGATAATCTCACCATGTCTTACTGTGCAACCGAGGGAATTATCGAATCTCTAGAGCCGAAAGATGCTCTCGATGCTCTCGATGATGAGTCAGGGATCCGATTGATCTGCTTATTCGATCATGAGGAGATCGGCTCACGAACTGCACAGGGAGCAGACTCAAATCTTCTTCCTGCTGTAATCCGCCGTCTTTCAACGCTCGCAGATGCCGGTAGCACTTCTAACCCGACATCCTATGAGGAAACCCTTGTCAAGTCAATGCTGTGGTCCTGCGATATGGCGCACAGCGTGCATCCCAACTACCCAGCCAAATACGAATCCCACCACCGTCCCGAGATGAACAAAGGCCCTGTTGTCAAGGTTAATGCAAACGCACGCTACGCTACCAGCTCACCTGGCATTGTTCTCACCGAAGAGGTTGCTAGGGAAGCTGGTGTACCCCTTCAACTCTTCGTTGTTAGAAACGACAGCCCCTGCGGCAGTACAATTGGGCCGATGCTGAGTGCCGCTCTAGGTGCCAGAACTGTTGACATGGGAAGCGCACAGTTGAGCATGCATTCTATCCGTGAGACAGGGTGAGTCTTTCATTCTACCACAATTACCAATAGGAACTAACACTCTGTAGCGGCGCTCATGATATCGAATACGCGGTGAAATTATTTAAGAAATACTTTGAGCGATTCTCGAAGCTAGAGGAGACAATCATAGTGGATTCCACGACGTAAGGCAGCAGATGAGCCTATGCAATGTTCCTAAGCTATCTTTTTTTCTAGAAAACTAAAATTAGTAGCCAAAAATATTTTCTAAAATCGGTACTTTAAAATTTCCGAGCCAGAGCACCCAATGTTTCACTAGTGTTTCCCTTCACCTCCATGCGTTAGTTTAAGGCTTATTAATGGGAAATGTGATACCCGTTGGGACGAGATCTCCAGTTTGCCCTTCTCCCGTCCCAAGTGATCGCGCGGCCGAAGGCTGGGCCGCCTTGAGCCACCCGCACTCGCCGTTTAACAACATCGTATGCCGCTTTCAGCTTCTATATTGTACTTATGAATCTTCCGCTTTAGCTAAAGGCCTGACCATTCTCTTGCCCACTCTAGTCTATAATTATCTAGCCATCTACCATCCCTATTTTCCTAGGGCATTGTTTACAACCAAAGCAGAATATATCTTAATATTGTTATTAAACAAATTAGGAATCCTCTAGATGTATTGCCCCCCTTGTATCATCTTAATCAGTCTCCGATGCGAGACGAAAATCGGTCATGTAGAGCAATCGTTCACAGATCCTCACTCGCAAGCCTGAAGATTTGAGGTCACTTGACCTTAGTCATCAACACAAAGCAGGAGAAAGTGCTAAGCCAACTTTAGTGCAATTTGGTGCACCCAGGTGCAGAAATCCGTAAGCGCCCCTGAAGAAATCGCCCAAACCTTGAACCTGCCCGGCGGGCATTGACCGAGTTAATATATTCTAGCTGTCCTGCAGCTCGACCGTTCATCCAATCTTAATTCGAGGAAAGAAATTGCCATGCTGTTCCTTGAACTACCGAACGAGATAATCCTCCAGGTTTCAAAATACCAGTCCCCGCCAGACCTGTGCTCCCTTCTAAGGACAAACCGCGGTCTTGCGAATCTCTTAGGCGATGCCTTACTTGACTGTGCTTTACGCTCTCTATCTGAGACAGAGCGGTACGCCAAAGGTGCTCTCTATTCGGCTGTGAACCGTGGTGACGAGCTCGCAGCCAAACGGCTGATCGACGGCGGGATCTTTAAACGCTTGGGCGAAAAAAAGTTGCTTAAGAGGATTTTATTGGACCATGAACGGAAAAGATGGGGCGAAAAAGCCCTCCCGACCCTTTTGGCGTGTGGTTGCGATCCGGAAACCCGGGATTCCGAAGGCCGGACTTTACTGGCCCTGGCGGCAACACATGGGCTCTCGGAGGCGGTAGAACTGCTGATGGACAGGAATGATGTCGATATCAACTCAACCGATGACGGGAATAATACACCGCTACATATGGCAGTTGAGGTGGGTGATTATAAAGTAGTTCAGCTGCTGATGGATGATGGGAGGGTCGATGTCAACTGGCCCAACAACAATAACCGCACACCGCTTCACATAGCAGTCATGATGGGCTACGATGAAGTTGTGCGCCTGCTCCTCGCGCACAGCGAGATAAACATCAACTCCAAGGACAAATTGGGTTGGACGCCACTATCCTATCCCGCTGATGCGATGAACCCGACAGGCTATCTAGCATCCATACAGCTCCTATTGGACGACAGGAGAACCGACGTCAATCTCGGGAACAAGAACGGCCGTACACCCCTCCACACGGCGGTCACGATGGGTCACGAGGCTGTAGTGCGTCTTTTGTTAAACCGGGATGATATCGATGTCAACATGAGGGACAGTATCGGCTGGACCCCACTATCCTGCGCCGCCGGCTCCGCGAACACCACCGGGCGCCCAACAGTCTTGCAGCTCCTCCTCGACGACCAGAGGGTCGATATAAACACCGAGGACAAGTGCAGGCGCACACCACTTCACCTAGCAGTCAGAATGGGTCATGAAGCAGCAGTGCGACTTCTGCTGGACTGCAGTGACATCAACATCAGCTTAAAGGATGGCTTCGACTTGACACCACTAGATTACGCATGGGACGGATGCCATGAATCGATCGCGCAGCTTCTGATGAATTACTTGAGGGTTCAGTTCAGCATTCATGCGGTCGGGGGATTGTTGATAAATCGCGGTTGATTAATGGTATGACCGTCACTATCTCTGAGAATGGCGGTGATTATTGTCACACGTGTTTATTGACGGAGGAGGGATGTGCACTAGACCTCCCCTTGCCTCCATAAGGAAGTGGTTATAGAATTTTGCCATTGTCGTCGTCGAAGCGAGAGAGAGAGATGAATTAGCACGAGCGGTCTTTGAACAACGTGCTCGTGCCGTGGTGGAACGAAGGAGCTTACTACCAGAAATACGGAACTATCCTACCTCAAACAAGTCTTGGGCTCTCGATGTCATCTGATGGGAATCGGGTACTGGCATATGCACCACTCGAGGCCACCACGATGCAAGAGGGGAACTTTTCTGTAACTCCGCCGGTTAGCAGGTTTTATCCTTTAGGGATTAGCCAAACGCTCCTACCTCTCCTATAGTAACACAATTTACACCCTTAGCTGCTCTTGGTGTCTTTTTTTTTTCCTCTTCAATTTCTCTAGCTTCACTTCTTAATTTAATCAGGAGGAATTACAAACTTAAGATCCATCCCCATGACAATTCAGTGCCCTACGGTACTAATCCCACCGCTATAGAATGCAGCCCTCCGTTATTCTACCATCCTTTAAGCCGATCGTAGTTATAACGGTTTCAGCATTAGAACACCCGGGCCGCGAGAAGCGGGGCAAATGTGGGAGGTGGGGAAAAATATCATCAATATATCCGGAGAGCCCAAGAGAAGGAACATCCAGCGTCCAATTTCACCCACGATCGGCCTCCCATCCGTCCATTTCGGAGCCTTTCCCCCCAAGGTACTATACCGACTGAAAAACTGGGCACGGGCACTAACGAACGATACACCCATAATTTATCAAGTCATAAAATATCACTCGCTATCCCCGAGAGAAAGAAAGAAAGAAAGAAACCGTTCAATTATTCGCGATACCCGATTGAGCGGTCAGTCGGTTGCCATAGTTTAGAATCCTAAACGCACTAAACCACGGATGGAAGAAGTTATCTCCCACCGTTCCATTCCCCCACTTGACCTCAGACTTCGTACTATATTATATCGTCATAACAGTATGCAATTGGGAAATAATGTCTTGTGCGGTTCTCACCAGGGTCCCTTGTTAATTCCCTATAGTATTCTGCCGGTGTGATAGTTGGCTGGCTGGCTGGCTAGTGAAACTCTTCCCCTTTTCCCCTCCTCACTTTTATCATGCCGTGATACGACGTCCTACCGCCTTGCGGGGCCTACCCTTGGGCAGTATTATACCATACTTGTTCAGACTGACCTCATTATAAAACCTCGCTGGGCTTTACGGTGACAGGATTTGGTCTCTTTTTTTCCCTCCCTTCTAATTGTCTTTCTGCATATATAGATTGTTCGTTTCATGAGTAGAATTGAAAGGAGGAAAGGAAAAAAAGGTTCCTAGGGCGCCGACGGCATGGGGGAGTGATTAGTTCGTAGCACATAGCAATTACCACTAGGCATTCCAGCACGAGAAGCTCACCCTTCTGAAAAGGTGGATTGCTGGATTTTGAGGGTGGGGGTGGGGGGTTAAGGTAGATGTGTATCTTTCTGGATTCCTTTCTTGGGTGTCTTCGCTAGGGGGCGGGTTCACACGATGGTACCATGTCGGCGCAATAGCCTCCGTAGCGGGCAGGAGGTCAAGAAGGAAATCTGAGGGCGAGAGTAGATGGTGGGCTTTGATTTGGGCTGCGGCATGATGAGATAATGGGGATGTGAGGAGGTCGCACGAGGGTTATGCAGGCACTCTATGAATAACTTGGTCGGCTGCCTATTCGTATGGTAAATTAAACCTCCTATCTCTAAAATATATGTATTTTACCCTATCTGGATTTACCCAGCACGGTGGCACATGTTTAGTGTTTAGTATATCGATGTCGTCAGAAGCGGAAAGCCCGGGGGATATATATGGAGCTCCTGCCAGGTCCTTTGTCAGCATCTCTACTGATTACACAGTTTCCCATCATGATACCAGGTACCCAGCGGCTCACTCTATCGCCAGTACAATCAGGGCCAACTCTTCAGGACTGCAGTCCCCTGGGTGTTTAGGATGAATAAAAATCAAATGAATACCGTGGGTACTAAAAGAAAGAAACTTAAACTCTATTTCAATGATTGATCACCTTACATCACTCGGGAACTCTCCAAGCTTCTAACTTCTCTTCAGCTAGCGCAAGGCGTTCGAAAGAAAAAACACAGGGTATTGTACTTTACCTCAGCCCATCTTGTGTCGCGATTTTCTATCCAGCAGAGATCACCACCGCTACCCCGTGCCCTCCCCAGCCGGGCCTCACCAACCCCCCGCCCCAAATCCGACATCCAGCCAGACCGGAACTGCTGATTCCTTAACCGCTGCCACCCCAGCAAATTAGATATTTGTTGGCCCCTCATGTGTCTCTAGTGGAATAGTCTTCTTGTAGTCAACTTGACACCTAGGATCGTTCCCCACGATACGTGCTCGCTCTTCCTGCATAATCTACCAATTCGCCCCTACCCCACCCTCGAATTGCGGGGGTTGCCAACGCCTGGTCTTGTAGCCCCTGCTGCGATCGATGCATGTGGCGCGTGCTAGTTGGGCTGAGCTACTGTTACACGCAGACTTGCGCGTGGTGATCTTACACGTAAAATGGGGGGTCGGATTGAGTTCAGGACCAGTATCCGGATCGCGAAATACCCAAGAATTCCTCTCGTGATACGAGCAAGAGCACTGAAAGGAATTGGGTGTTTGTGCAATGGGATAGACTCCCAGCGCATCTTAGGTGCTTTAGAAAAAGGTTAAGCAGAAACGCTGGAGTCGCTATTGTGAAAGTCAGCGACCCCTGTGCGGGGAACAATTATGATGCTGGTATCGGTCGATCAAAATTGAGTTGTTATCAGCAAAAAGACAACAGCAACCTCCCGGTCGGATTAGCTTTTGGGCTGCTTTGGAAGGATCCCGATAAGGCGCCGTACCGGCACCCCTTTCGTACCCGCAGTAGGACAGCTTATCCTACGGTATCTCGGACATTATCTCTGTTATCGCTGTTATCGCTGTCTCAGCTACAGTGTGCGAGTACCTGCAATCAAATTAATCCGCAGTCTCAAAAGGGTCCCGCGGAATAACCAGATGAGCCCACCATATTCACGCCCGGACTTATCAGACCGGATATGATATAGCGTTGATCACCATTGCCGGTACGTGTAGATTCAACCGGGTGCCCTGGGGGTAAATGCTGATCTCGGTAAGTTGACGGCCGCTTGTAGGCTTCAAGTCCGTTGGCCCATGTGTAGTGTATTCCAGATACTATTAATGAGGAGTCTCAAGGTGTTAAAGCGGAATAGAATATTTGCTCCACGTTGAGGATGTTTGCTTCAGAGCTCAATTGTGACTGACGTTTGTCGAAAGGTGATGCTGTGAATGCCAGTGTGTACATAACTTATTATATTCCCGCGCATAACCTCCATAACTTAGAGAAGTAAGCGCTGAAGCAGGTTATCCTTTATTGATAAGGCTTGTCATAATACCAATCCAGTATCACGGCAAACCTTAGTAGTTGACTAGCCTAACCAATTCACCATCAAATCTAGTTCTCGAAACCAACCCGTCCAAAGGCTGAAAGCCTAGCATGGAAGTAACCCGAAAATCCCCTACCAAATACCCTCTCACTCTCCGTGGGCCAGGAGCGCTCAAGACAGAACCAACCAGAGCGGTGATTTCATCTGGGCTAATCTCCCCCCACTAGAATTCTCCTGAGCCACTCAATTCCGGAGCTCCCGAGTGCCAGCTGATGAAGTTACCACGTAACTAGCATACCAGCTGTCCCCCCTTCCCCTCTCCTCTCCCCCGCCCAATAAAGCTGGATAAAAAAAATTCAATAGAATATCTCGTACGTGGCGCCAGTCAAGTGTTGTGTGAGCCAATCGCTTAAATAAAGTGTGTTCACATACCGTATCGGTGTCTTATCATACCACCATATAAACAACTTCCCTTCCTGGAATTCCCTTCCTAGGATAGCGGGGGTGAGTAGGGTGAAGGATGCGAGGGAGAGAAAAAGAAAGAAGAAAAACTTCCTAGAAAGCTGATGAGGGGGAATCGGTCGATGGTGGATGAGGTCCCGTACTAGCACTGTGCGGATAGATCAAGAATAGTAGGGAATGTTCAGTGTGTATTTACAGGGATCTGGGGAGATAGGAAGAGCCTGTGTTTTTTCTTCCTCCCCCAGTTGGGAAACGGAAGGCGATAGGGTTGGACCTTCCGCAGACCGCTTTTTTGCGGAAGGGTTATTTCCTTTCGGTCAGCGATGATGGTTCCTGAGGAGCTGTGGAGACTATCCCCCGGGACAAGGTTCCTACAAAGAGCACATGTATTGTACAGTACCTGGGAGATGTCTTCGCACAAGACAGGGAATATTTTGCTAGCTAATTCTCCTTGTCTTGTGCGAAAGTATCTCCCTGGCGCTTGTATGAATCAACCGGAGTGGTGCCCGTTATGGATCGCTTTCTTATTAAGGTGAGTTTTCTGCAGCGCTACTATCACACAGCACTGTATCAGCAGAATTTTGTACTAGTTCTCCCTCTTGAATGCTTTTTTTTCTCTTCAGCCAAGATTCCACCGATGCCCCTCTGCCCCTCTGCCCCTCGTTCCCGCTCCCTTTCTACTTTTTTCCCGGCATAAACTCATTGCACCTGTGGCGAGATTGGCCCCCTCAGCGAGATTTGCCTTAATAAGCCTAGTTGCGATATGCTAATTGGTGGTTGCGGACCTATCTCGCTGAGGGGGCCAATCTCGCCACAGGTGCAATCGGTCTACCGGTTTAGCAGGACATATAAAGGATTTGTCACGATATAAGAAAAAATGAGAGAAGCCTGAGCTTGCGCCCTTGAGTTTATACCGACCTTGCGTTACAACCAACCATTAAGCATAACTCTTACACCAGGGTAGGAAATAGGTGATAAAATTGTTATCTTTGAGGGGAAATTCATAAGGGAGTGTCCAAACAAATACCTAACTTGAAACTTTATAGAGAGTTTTAGAAACCAAGAATCCCAGCGGTGAATATTTTTAAAAATTTAATAATAATTATGAAGTTTCCATATAACTATGGGAAAGACACCTTAAACCAAGCTTCTTGACTACAAAATAACAATTGGCATAACTAGAACGAAAAAGAGAAATTCAGCCCATAGTTCTAAAAAGATTGTTCTAATATTTCTGATCCAAACATTATCATGAACTTTCAACCTCTCTACCGTTTACTGGGGTTAGACAGATAGAGTACCGTATTATGTTACTCAAGTATGGTGCACCGCTCAAATTGAAAGGGGAAAAGGTGATCTGTGGGCCGGTAAAAGGTAGAAGAAAAATCTGGCGACCCATTGGAGAGAAAGAGAAATATACTCTATGATAGGCGCTCTCTCTGGTCTGAGAGATGACTTATGGTGGAGGGATCCCCTCGAACCCGTCCTGTCGGCATAAATCCTTCACCTGCCCTGCTGCAACCTACCAGCGCATGGTGCAGATGTTGAGGATTTTGATAGGAGACTTCCTTGGATCTCTATTGTAAGATGGAAGGCCAGAGTGTTGGTTCGGCCAATGCAAGGGATTGGATGAGGTAGTCAGATAGCCCACTACCAGTTATTCTGCTAATAGCGCTCTGTCTACTTGCAAGTGTTGCATAGGCAGATGGACATACAGTAACTCAACCTTCAGCAACATACCAGTGCAGGTAGCCCTCTCCTAGCAGCCAAAAAGTAGCTTGAAACGGAGATTAGCAAAATATATGCCAAAAAAATCCATGCATATCTGGGGGGCCCATCAGCAATCTAAATTCACAACTCCTGTTTTCGGGCACTTCTTGCCTGCTACGGAGTAACGGTTCACCATTTCTAGTATGTAGGACGGATCCAGGAACTCGCAATAGGATGAGGCATAGGCCCAGGGAAGAATGCGTTTGTACCACACTCCGGCATTTCTACTCGTACCGGGCTCCCCTCGGGGGATCATAACACGGGTACTCGAGTAGATTACATTGTGTGGAGTCTTCAAGTGATATATAAGCACAGTTTGGGTACCGTAAAAACCCTTGCGATTCACTAGTGGATTATCAGCAGAAGCCGCCGCATAAACCCACGATGGGTTTAGTTTGGGAAGTTGGCATTATTGCGAAAGCCGGTTAATGAGGCACAGCACATCTACGAGTACGAAGGTACAAGTGCCATGGGTGATGTTTTCGCACACACCACTTTGTGACCTCACCAATTTTTACCATTTTTTTGCTGGTAAGCCACTTTGGTGTGTCCGAAAACATCACCCATGGCACTTGTACAGCGCCTAAGTTTTGAATATTTTACTAGCAGGGGATGTTCGACTAACAGGGATGAGGAGGTGAATTGGGTAACCACTATACCCAATTCGCTGCCCTTATACCCGATTTGCTGCCTTGGCCCCT
>Ga0307517_10003674_pt1 | contig 23851 bp, 28 predicted proteins | sample 23_EM_MG_FD_194515 | JGI IMG/M metagenome (GOLD analysis project Ga0307517, IMG submission 194515) | Populus trichocarpa ectomycorrhiza microbial communities from riparian zone in the Pacific Northwest, United States - 23_EM | ecosystem: Host-associated > Plants > Roots > Unclassified | place...
CACGACATTCTACACAACACTTCGGACAACATACACAGGTAATTCTTCAGCTTCTAGGACAACTTCAACAGCACTTCGACGACGCACGCTACAGTAATTTCACATTTCAAACTATTTTCAGGACATCCAGCACATCCTTCCCAGTACATACCATATTCTTTAGGGTTTCCCCTCATTGAAGTGATTAGTAGAGAACTCAGTTATTTACACGTCCAGTTCTTAGTTAGCCCATTCAATTTAGACAATACTAGTCTATTACCCATTGAACTCCTACCTTTGAATTGTTGAGATAGAGATCACTTTCACCCCTCAAAGAACAAACAGGAATAGCCCGATTATTGATTGATCTGGTGAACCCCTGGTGAATCTATATTCACGCAGACAACGGCTGTTATCACTTGAAAATGCAACTGAAAAGACATGGTCAGTGTGGCCTTCCAGCATTTTCAGCATTCTGCCTGTTGAGGCATCCCACAACCGCACTGATTTGTCTGTTGAGCCAGAGACAAGATGGCTGTCATCATTTGAAAAGGCAACAGACCTGACATAGTCAGTGTGGCCCTCCAGCACCTTCAGCATCTCACCTGTGAAGGCATCCCACACCCGCACTGATTTGTCCTCTGAGCCAGAGACAATATAGGCATCATTGCTTGAAAATGCAACTGACCAGACATAGTCAGTGTGGCCTTCCAGTATCTTTAGAATCTTGCCTGTTGAGGCATCCCACAACCGCACTGATTTGTCTATTGAGCCAGAGAGAATACGGCTGCCATCACTTGAAAATGCAACTGATCTGACATTGTGGGTGTGGCCCTCTAGCACCTTCAGTGTCTCACCTGTGAAGGCATCCCACACCCGCACTGATTTGTCTGATGAACCAGAGACAATACAGCTGTCATCGCTTGAAAATGCTACTGACCTGACATAGTCAGTGTGGCCCTCCAGTACCTTCAGCATCTCACCCGTCAAGGCATCCCACACCCGCACTGATTTGTCATCTGAGCCAGAGACAATACAATTGTTATTGCTTGAAAATGCAACTGAGTAGACATAACCAGTGTGGCCCTCTAGCACCTTCAGTGTCTTGCCTGTCAAAACATCCCACACCCGCACCGATTTGTCAAATGAGCCAGAGACAATACAGCTGTCATCACTTGAAAATGCAACTGACTTAACATAGTCAGTATGGCCCTCCAGTACCTTCAGTATTTTGCCTGTTGAGGCATCCCACACCCGCACTGATTTGTCCTCTGAGCCAGAGACAATATAGTTGTCATTGCTTGAAAATGCAACTGACCAGACATCATCAGTGTGGCCCTCCAGCACCTTCAGTGTCTCACCCGTCAAAGCATCCCACACCCGCACTGATTGGTCTTCTGAGCAAGAGACAATACGGCTGCCATCGCTTGAAAATGCAACTGAAAAGACATGGTCACTGTGGCCCTCTAGTACCTTCAGCTTCTTGCCTGTTAAGACATCCCACACTCGCACTGATTTGTCTGTTGAGCCAGAGACAATATAGCTGTCATCACTTGAAAATGCAACTGAAAAAACATGATCAGTGTGGCCCTCTAGCACTTTCAGTGTCTTGCCTGTTAAAGCATTCCACACCCGCACTGAGTTGTCTGATGAGCCAGAGATAATATGGCTATTATCATGTGAAAATGCAACTGACCAGACATAGTCAGTGTGGCCTTCCAGCACCTTCAGCATCTTGCCTGTCAAGGTATCCCAAACCCGCACTGATTTGTCATCTGAGCCAGAGACAATATAACTATTATCACTTGAAAATGCAACTGATCTGACATAGTCAGTGTGGCCCTCCAGCACTTTAAGCACCTTGCCCATTGAGGCATCCCAGACTCGCACTGATTTGTCTGTTGAGCCAGAGACAATATAAATGTCATCACTTGAAAATGCAACTGATCTAACATGATCAGTGTGACCCTCCAGCACCTTCAGCATCTCACCCGTCAAAGCATCCCACATCCGCACCAATCTATCTGCTGAGCCAGAGACAATAAGCCTGTCATCACTTGAAAATGCAACAGCTTCCACTGGACTTCCCACCCCAAGAGTCATTAATGGCCTATTACCTAGTGATGAATTGGTGAACCTTGGGATCCCAGGAAAATGCCTCCTCCACTCTTGACACAGCCCCAAATCCCCAGGCCATGTTGCAAGAGCAGAGATGTAAAGGTGTGGTGTTGACAATGCTGCCTCACTCCCACTGAAATACAATACAAAAGTTGCAGCCTCAGCAAAGTCCTTTCTTAATGTCAAGTTGTCCTAAACATATGGGTCAATTAATTACAAAGTATTCAGTTAAGATCTCACTCACATTTGGAACCCACTTACGTGCCCTTTGCAGCATTCGATTACCCTGGCTGCATGAACCCAGGAGGTTCATGGCTTCAATCCAAAAAAGTACGCGAAGTTGAAGAAATTTCAAAAGTATATCACAGAGGGTATCTGAATCAGTTGATGCAGCAGCTGAGAGATGGTACTCCCAGTTTAGGGAGGAATAACTCAAGACAGGAGTGATGTTCTGCTTGACTGCATTTGGAAGTGCAGAGTTGTCACAATCAAGTAAAAACGATGATTCAATGTTCGCAATATTGAATTTCAATCCATCCATGACACGGAAGCAGGAGTTGGTGAGGAGTTGATGGTGTTTTGCTTGATCACACCAAAATTTCTTTGCCCAATTCTGGTCGAAAATGAAGTCAGTAAAAGATTTGTGGTATGTGAGGACTTTATCATTCTCGGTGTAGAGCACAGCATGAAGGCTCTTGAGAACACCATCAGCGATTTCGGTGTAGGAAAGAGCAGGGTTGGTCTTGTTGGGAGGAAGTAGAAGTTTGGCAACAAGGGATGTTGACGTACGCTCCGCAGTGCAGAGAAAGGTGTGCAGGATGTCGAGGTAATGCCGACTCTTGAAACGGCAGTGAGCATCCAAGAGGACTTGATAATATAAGCCATCAAGCAATGTCTCCTCCGGATTTTCCAAGTCAGAGACGAAAAGTGTACTTAGGCGCTCCTCATGCTCCACTAATGCATACCCTTCCACATACTTCACAACTGTTGCGGCATAGATGAACAACCCAGCTGCCTGTGTCGCAATTTTCTCCATTTCTCGACGATCTATGGAGTGCCCAAGATGAGCGTTCAGGTAGGTTGTGATATCGGCCTGAGCTTCCTCAGTCGGCACTTGTCCTAGACGATATAACTGCTTGTCCTTAAAGGAATCCAGATGGGTGACCAGATCCGGGTCTGGTCGACTAGTAGCAAAGAACTTGAGACCCTGTAAGCGATGTTTGTTGATGCTGTCAAGCAAGTCGCGCAGAAACCCCGATCCATCCTGTCCATCTATCTCATCGAGGGCGTCGATGACCACAAGGAAACGCAGTGACTTTGATGGGTCTGCAGATTGAGCCTGCTTCCAAGGTTCAATAAGGAGACTCTCGAGCTGAGAACGAACGCCGTGATGGATGGTGTCAAATTTTCCAAAAGCATGCAAAGCATCTCCAAATGCTTTGGATTTGAGAGCAAGGTGGTAAACAATGGTTCGAACGATGCGGGTCGCAGATCTCATTTCCTTGATTTGGCGTGAGCAGAAAAAGTTGCCTCCCAAAACGATCGTGTCGTCCACGTCGCCAGCAAACTCGAAACGGCGGGCGATGGTGTAGGCGATGGTGCTCTTCCCGGATCCACCCTGACCGGTGAGCCAGTAGACACTTTCCGATGAGGTATCGTTCGCCCATCTCGCAATGTCGCCTAATATACGGACGCGGGTTCCTGGCGTGCAGACTGCACGACGCAGCAGCTGTCGTTGTTCACCCTCCAGTTCACACTTATGGTCGGCAGCATGCGAAGCTTCAAGCCGTTCCAGAAGTAATTTCTGTTGAAAGAATGAGCTTAGAACGGAATTGGAATTGGCGGAATTACACACCGCGACATCTTCCTGAATTGCAAGTACCGTCTTGTGGACTCTGAGACTGGTTACCACCTAAATGGATGGGATGAGCAATGAAATTTCAAAAGGTGACAGCAATCACATAAAGACGCACCACAAGTTGCTCCCGGGCTCGATTGATACGCTCGAAAATATCCGCGATCTTCCCTTTATCCTCCTCATGAACCGCAATTTTTCGGGTAAGTGACTGCTTTTTGAGCTCAATTAAGTTCGTCCACTCTTTTACTAGAGTCCTACACAATCGTCTACTCGTCAATTTTAGCCCAGAGGAAATCGCATGCTTACGTTTTATATAGTTCAATTCCTTGCTTTTCCTCCGCGTTATTCGGTTGCCAGCCAGCCAGTGCTTCATCCACAGTGCGAAGTTGATCCACAGTTGATAGGATCCGTTGGTCGACCGCGTCCATATTGCCTTTCACTTCCTGGTATCCACAGTTAGTCAGGCAATGGTGTGAAGAATAGCGACCCACATATTTTATCTGGAGGACGATCTTTACAATACCGAAAGCTATCTTGGCTGGATTTGCATCCACGGCATCCGGCAGCCTCTTGAGAAGCATCTGTGTGAAACTCCATATATCCTTCGCCGTCGATGGAGCACGACCACTCGACTTTTCTGGATGCACTTGTGTCTCGGAAAGGTCACCGACGGCCCCTTGAGAAGCGTTTTAGGCAGTGAATATGCAACTCCAATTGGCTGATGAATGTCGAGTACTCGTACCATGAGGTTGAGTAGGACTGTCCGCCGGGGCAGGGCCATCCTGAGTTAGGGTGTTGTGTTGATCTATGAACGCCCATTAGTTTAAAGATGCCATACACCTTCAAAATCTCGAACCGTGAGCCACTGCAGATCCAGGTAGACCAGAACTTGAGGAGGATGGCTGCGATCTTGATAACTGGGCCGGGGTGCGATGATCTGCATGCTGGGCTAAGTGCTTGATCCAGGGCACAACGATGCATGGAAAATACCTTGCTGGCTTAGAGCAACTGAAGCGCCCATGATGGGATCCATCCATTGACGCCCCGACGATACGATAGCGTGTTGAACTGAAGATAATTCTCCGCCCCGATTCTCTTGTCCAAAGGCAGAAGGCTGAGGAGAAGTGGACTGGCTATGAGGCCTCCTAAACGTTTTCTTTAACCAATTTTTTGGGGCCTTGAGAAATCCCTTTGAGGGCTCTTTGGGTGTCTGCGATTGTTTGTCAGTCATGTCGGTGAGAGCAGAGTCCTGTTTTTACCACGCCTCCACTTGTGGGCAACTCATCGATATCAATGCGGCCAACACGAGCAAACAAGGATGTTTTACGTCAGTTCCAGCGTGATGTCGCTTAAACCCATACTTCTGTCGTGGAGTCTTCGCGGCCCCAGGCCTGGCAGCTCAACCAAACCGTCATTGAAGATGGACTTCCGACTTCACGGTCTGCCACAGGGGACCTCACAGTAAAGATACCAGCGATCGTCCTGATTACATTTTTCTGAGTTCAACCTTATTTTGGCGTTGGCAGCTGGAACTTGCAACACGAAGAGGCGAGAAATTCGTCCGCTGAGGGAAAGCCCTTGACGGCAAAGGTCGTCATTGCAAACTTGACAAGTGAACAATTTTATTCCACCTGGCTTGACGTGGAGACAACGTGGAGAGCAATTTTTTTAATTAGCGGTCCCAAGTACAACGGTAAGATCAACAATGATGCCATATATACTTACATGTGGGATCAGGCTCGAAAGGCATTACCGTGGTTGATGGTCTCGCTTGAGAGTTGAATTTGGATGGGAAGATGTGGAATTGCGCTCGGTATTGCACTGAATGCAAAGTGAAAGAGACACGCAAGTCGCAGAGAATTTGTATTTTGCGCATCCGTCGGTTGAAACTTAACGCAGATTTTTTTTTTGATCCAAATCCCGAGCTCTGTCCGTCCAGCTGGCGTTGGTAAGCTATGATGGTGGCGATGCGTGTTTCCTGGCCCCTGCAAGTCGTCGAAGGAGACTTAACTCAGCCACAGAAACTTGTCTTGGGCTGGTATAATAGTGACTCAGGTGCAGTTGCCCAAGGTAAAGCTTCCCATATCTTTTTTGGTAGATCTTGAAGATTCTGTGTGCTGTCAGAAATTATAAGGATATAAAAAATCTGTTGAGACTCTGATTCTCGTTGAAAAATGCCGGAGATGATAACTTATGATGTAACTTGAAGCTACACACAAACGGCCAAATCGCAAAACGCCGTGTTTGTAAAATTGTACCTCACTCGAGGGTCTGGCAAGGGTCTGGGTGGGTATACGAACAACGGCACACTCCCCGAATCGAGGTTTTTATGGGGTGGAGTTCAAGTCCTCGATATCTCCAAACGCCCAAGATGTATCAAATTTAAATAACAATAGTAAGTAGTGTTGATGACTGATAATCCTGTAAATTTGTAAATTTATAGTATACCTTGCAATTGAAGGCTTTAATACGGAGACGTAACTCACGAATTAAGCTTCAAGGCTGGAAGACTTTCATATATTGTGATCCGTAGGGCACATCACATATATCGAAGACTGTCTACGAGGGACTACCTCTAAGGTAATATTTGTGACTAGAAAGGTTGAATTTGAAGACACGAGACGAACCTCACCCAGCCGAAAGGCATAATATGTTTCGACAACTCAAGGCACGTTTGAAACATGAATTCATCATTGACCACTTAATATTGAAAGACAACATCGAGATTCAGATTGAAAGAAAAAAGTAGCCAGTCTATAATCTATAAAGCCAGAGAATGCGAACGAGTCTAGTAGATCGTCCAGCAGAATCCATAAGATCTCCGAAGATTAATACACCGCAATGGGGTAATCGGTGTAACCTTTCGCCCAGTCTTCCTCGCCCGCCTTGGTCTGCAGATGCTTGATATCGGGAATGTTGTCGAGGGGCTTCCCGTGCTCAACACGTTTAGCCAGGTCCGGGTGCGTGATCCAGTTGAACCCGATACAAATCGCGTCGACTTTGCCAGATGCTACGAGCTGCTCGCCCTCTTCAGGGAGGATACCAGCGTTGAGGATCAATTTGGCGTTCTTGATATATGGACGGTAAGACTCAAGAATGTCGTGTGGTGTCGCACGTTTCACACCTGATAATTTACGTAAGAGTTGAATCGGGAAGATTCATGCGTCGGAAATACGTACCGTCGTACTCAGCATCGAGAGAAGGTTGGTAGCGAACAAGGGTAAAGTACGCGAGGTTTAACTTGTCGGCTTCGGTGATGAAGTAGGAATAGGTATCTAGAGTCTCCTGGAGCGGCATTCTATAATAAGGAAAGCTCAGCATGCAGACCAACGGAGTATAAGGAAATATCCCAAAACTTACCCGACATCGTTGTAGCCTCCTGCGGGGCTGAGTTTGACGCAAACGTCGGGGCCAAAGACCTCTGTCAACACCTTCAACACTTCCAGACCGAATCGAGAGCGGTTCTCGGGACTTCCTCCCCATTTATCTGTGCGTTGGTTGGCGGTACTATCGAGGAACTGGGTGATGAAGTACCCATTGGCACCATGGACTAGACGAGAAAAAGATAGACGTCATGAGTCAAACTAGACAAAGCAACAAAAAAATCTCGTACGTTCGACACCGTCAAATCCTGCTTCTTTGGCGTTGATTGCGGCCTGCTTGAACTGCTGGACGATGATAGACGGATCTTCGACGGCGGTTGGCTAACGATCATTTAGTTATGACATTTTCGTGGAGCAGAAAGAGACCAAACTTACTGTGACATATCCAGGTTGGCTAGGCAGATGACGGAATTTACCGCCTCTGGCACTGATCGCGGATGGCGCGTAAACGGGCTGCAAAGGTGCGATCATCAACGTTGGAATACCCGTGAAGATTTAAAACTTACCACTCCTGCGAGGATTTGCTCGGGGGCCTCTGGATGAGAAACTCGGCCGACTATGGAGGTGGTCAGACGAAAATAATAAATCCTTTCGACAAGTTTTGCTTACGATGCCACAACTGCAAAGAGGAATCTTGTCAGCTTCTATGAGCAATTTTAAGGCACGATGAACTTACTTGAGCGTAAATCTTTCCTCCGGCGTGGTGGACTGCGTCGGTAATATTCTTCCAGCCAGAGACATGCTTTTCATCCCAAATTCCAGGAGCATGTGGCCATTCGGTGCTTAATAAAAATAAGGACTGTAAGCCTGTATTCTGAAAGAATGAACGTGAAGATATATTCACCCTTGACGTGTTATCAAAATGCCCTCGGTGACGATCAAACCAACGCCACCTTGGACGCGTTGCACATAATACTCCTTCATGATCTCGCTTGGGTAGGTATTTGGGGCCCGATTCCTGGTGAGCGCGGACATCACGAATCGATTCTTCAGGGTGATACTCCCAACCTGGAGAGGGGCGAAGAGAGCTGTTGCGGACATTTCGATTGTACAAGAAAACGGGTGTTGAGTGAGGAGAGGGAAAACTGGACTTTGTTGGCCTCCATTGCGTCCATTCCTTGCTTTTATATCGGTTCAGTAAGAACTGAATACTAGAGATATCGAGTACTTTCGTTACTTACTGCTGTGTGTAATTCGTGGTTAGTTGTTATTAGCAAACCTAGAGATGCCGTCTCTCCCGCATCTTACAATCGCGTAAACACGATGACATTACCCAACCAATGTCATGGGTATGGACTGTGACGTCATGATTATCGGTCGTCAAGATTCAATATTCAAAATCTCCGCCCACGACGCTTAGTCTCATATTGCGATGAGTGAATTCCAGCCCAACAGCCCCTTTCCTACTTCAAACGTTAACCCTTTTGCTCGATACGGATATCTTCCAGTATCTTCCACCATGTCTCCACAACCATCTAGACGTATCTGGTTCATCCTAGAAGGCCGTCCAAAGCCATACTCAATCATTTCAATTGATACCAACGTCGAACTATTGAAGGCGGCGATTCAACAGAGAGTCAAAATTCTCCGTGACATAGATGCTGATGATCTGACACTTCTGAAGGTTGTTTCCTTAATACCAAGGGTGTGCGCCTTCTGACGTTCTCTTCCAGCTCAATGCGGTGGTTCCTGTCGATCCCGAGCAGAGTCTGGCGCAGCGATTAGCAAACCTGGGTAACATCTCCACGTTTTCGAGAGAGTTGAGTACCGGAGAAAGCGTGGAGGAGCTGTTTCCCGAACCGCATTCCAAGGGCAATCTTCATATCGTCGTTCAGTGCCCTCGTGAGTACCGCTGGTTCATCGTTCCTTATGAGCAGAACTGACGATATCGTTGAACTTGTCACTCATCATGGTTTCGATCGTCCTCATCGCTCCTTTCTCTCCTGCTGGCATTCTGCCGTCCTCGCGTTTGGTGCCGGCCATATCATCTTTTCCCATCTTCTTCGTGCATGACAACGACGTTTATTCGTTTCGCCGCCCATTTTCCTTGCCACTTTTTCTCCCCGCCTCGCCATCGCTGTCGTGGATTGTCCTACGTTCACTGACCTTTCGTTTTCTTCGCGTTTCGTTTTTCGCCTCTCAGCCGACGGTGAGTACTAGTGCTCTTCGTGTAAATTGCTTTTCGCTGATTTTTTCGTCTGACCTGCAGATCGACCCAGTTCTAAGCGACCCCGTTTGAGCGGTCCCACTTCAAATGAGTTGGAACCCAAGTTCGCGGGGCTTCGTCCTGACCAAGGTTGGTTGAGCAGTTTTATTTTGTCCGTATGCTGATCAAATATTTTTCGCCAATAGAACAATGGCTCGAATTTTATAATGACCTTTGGGGGAAAGGATTGAAACGCTTTCAGGATCGATACATTGTGCATCAACTTGACAAGAATGGTGTTTCTTTTCGAACGATGAAGAATCATCAGGCCTTTAACCTGAGTGTGAAGGGGTTATTGGTACGAGATGAGTGGGACGTTACGTGGGACTATGCAGAAAATGCGTGCAATAAAGGTGTTCGTAATTTCATCATTGTTGGTCAGACGGGCATCGGTGTGCACCATTTCCTTCATATTTCTTTCTGCCCTCCGCTGACATTACGCATCAGGGAAGACCCTTTCTCTTTACTACATTCTTGCAATGCGTTTGGCCCTCGGTCTCACAACGTTCTTTCAACACGCTTCTAACTATGTATGGCTCTTCGACAAGCGTGGGGTTCACCCTCTTGCCAGTGACATACCATGGCGGGGGATACAGGACTTTTCGACGGACCACACTGCTTGGGCCCTCGTCGATTCAAATAAGAGTGTCGAAAACCCTGCCCCGCTTCTATTTGAGCTTGATGCACCTTTTTTCATCGTGGAGGCATCCTCTCCTCGTAGAAATAGATGGGGTTGGGTGAAATACCACGAGACGACTCGATTCTTCTATACGAATCCTTTCTCGCTGGAAGAAATCCTTCGGGGTACGTACATACATTTGTTCTGTAGGATAATGTCATCTCACTCGCACCGCATGAAGGGAATTTGGTTCAACGCCGGTCATCCATTGAAGCCGACCTACGAAACTTCTTCATCGAGTACGGTCCATCTGCCCGTGACTGTTATAGTGCAACCACTACTGAAGGCGGCCTCATATCATATGGTCGCAAACTTAGTCAAGCTATCGCACGGATGACCTGGGATGACATCGATCGCATCGTCAGTGAACAAGACTTCGAACCTAAATTCGATGATGAAACATCCCTCCTCGTCGTGCTCATTCGACCTGCTGATGATAAGCGGAGGATAATTCCTCGTGCCACTTTCATTACGCGCACGGTTCTGCGCCTTCTCTGGAAAGCTCACAGACGACTACTGAAACGAAAATCTAGAGAGCTCTTTCAAACATTCTCAGGGGAACGGCGAACGAGTGTCGCTGCGGGGTGGCTATTTGAGGCAATTGTCCATGACCTGTTGGAGGAGGGCATTGAAGTCCCTATTGATCCTATGAAAATCGAAGAGAATAATCATCCTCGCGCCGTCAATGACAAGTATATGGCTTCCAACACTGACGGCACAAAGACATGGCAATCGAGCGCAATGGAGTACGTGCCTTTTATTCAGAATGACCGCGATTTGGACATACAGCCATTACATTACTATGTGCCCGTCGACCCATCCCATCTCACTTACGATTCGTTCACATTCGAGCTCGCCCCATGTGCATCTTACGAGGGTCCCATCTTAAATCCCAAGGACAAGAGGATATATGATAAGGCTGAACTCGATGAATTGAGTTTCAGGCTTTTGCTGTATGATGTACATTCACCCATAGGGCTCGTTGCCCGATCATATAGAATTCCAACATTGCGCTCTTCACCGTCCTTCAAGTAACAACAGCTGCCGAACACGGCTTGAATGAAAAAGGTCTCAATTACATTTGTACGATCGCTGACAAGAATAAGTTCCAGGCGATTGGGATACGATATGTCGGGATCATTCCAGCAGGAAAAGAGCGGATATTCATAATACCTATTGGTTGGCGAAGAAAACTCGATACATATTCACTGCCTATCGCGCTTTATGAACCTAATATGTCACCAAAGCATAATCCTCCTGTGGGTCATTAGATATTTCTCGTCCTTGGTTTCAATGTTTCTGCGTTGTCCTGTACATTACATATGTCATTTCTAGACAGCGCTAGAGAGCGCTAGAATGTATACACCCTGGTCTACCCGGTACCAGGCTTGGAACACAACGCCATCAGTATAAAGTGCAGAGCGATATTCTAGGGACTTGAACGAACCAGATCTCGCATCGAGTAGCAGGAACAGCCTTTCTTCTTCAGTTATTGAATGGACATTGTAGTATACCATATCATTTCTCGGCCACTCGAAAGAGTTATCTAGAACGTTTTATCAAAATTCCATGCGTGTAAATCCCCAAGGTAGCGCTGAGGTCCATTTATCCTATGTGTCGTCCATCTATCAAATAAAAAACAAACGTGTCCGTTGTCGTTGCAGCTCTAGGTCAAAAACTCGTGTATGGGATCAATCACATTTTTCCAGAATCGCTTGCTCCAGACAAGCTGACGTAAAACCAGAGGGGAAAATAAGGCAGCGATTGAAGTCGCCAAGCGTGAAAGGCGGTCACCGTTGGGTGGTAAATACGAAATTTGCACTTTGTGGGAGCGTATTGACAATTTGGATGAATGCCAGTGGTGGAAGGAGAGTACTTGGACGCGGTTGATACAGCGCGAGCCTCCTGATCTGTAGATTGAATGCGACCCATTTACACGGACCTTGGAGGCCAGCTTCTTGAAGCGGCCACTTAGTCTCTCCTAGACAGACCGCGATATATGTGATGTACCCTACGGCTCGCAATATAAATTTGTGATCATATATCTAACCTGGCGCATACATACTTGTATACAATGGCATGTCTTCGATATTGGGGTAGGTTGTAAATAAGTAGGTTCGCCCGTCTCAGAGAACGATAGAACCCGAGATGTAGCTCAGAGCCGGGAAAACAAAGGAGAACAAGGCAAGTATTATTCGTCGGTCTGGACTCTGTTAAACAACAAAAACACCATAGTCTCCTTCAAACCTTGAGTAAACAACGTCGCCCACATCCGACCCCTCCAACCCACTCCACTCCAAGCACTCTCCTCCACCCTACTTCTCCTCAGAACATCGCATCTTCTCCAGCACCCCCGCCTACTCACCAAACATAAACACAAACCGCTCCTCCCCAGCAGAAAAAACAAATAACGGAAATCGCAAAATACAAATACTTACGCACAGGGCCACCAATATTGTAGCAAAAAAAGAAAAAGGGAAGGGGGTGAAGAAAAACGTGCGAGAAAAAGAGAAATACATTGGCCTTGAGAGCAGGTTTATAGCAGGAAGATTTAAGGTAGGCAGGCGTATGTCGTCGAGTTGGTGTAGGATGATGGTGATGATGAACGATGAATGATTGAACCATAACGGATGGATGAAAGCTGAAGGATGAAGGAATAAAGCGTAAGACACAAATGGACCAGATACCGACGAAGAGGTTCAACGACCGCCGTGTCAGAGCTTATGTGTAGAGAGGAGGAAATAGAGAGCGATGGGACAGAGGGGAATGTTCGTGCATTGGTATGCATAAATAAGGGTATCCTGTTGTCCGTCTGTCGGCCCTGGCAATCTGGAGTGATGTGGTGTGTATGGAAGGGAAGATAAATTCAAGGTCCAAAGTCGTCCCAAAGTAGTTCCTATGGCTTTGCGATATTGGTGTGGTTCAAGGCTCATATGTGGAGAGATTTGTGCTGCGTGGCGATGGGGGAAAAGGTATGATACGTGTCATTTCGTTTGTTCGTCCGAACCCTAACTGGTGGTGGATGGTCGGCGGGGTCGATTGCAAATGCGACTGCGAAAGTTTAAAATTTGTCTGCTGGCTTGGATTTCTTCCTCCTCCGCCCTGTATCTCCTACCAGCCTCTGGCGGTACTCCTTCGTTCCTCCTCCTCTCCCGATTTCTCCTCCTCTCTCTACTTCATACAACGAAAAAAAAAATCTCCCCCGCATCACCGACTGATAGGAACCCCTCCGCGGTACGCAGGCTGACCACGCGACTGCTGAGCAGGCCCAGCCCCATTCTGTTGTTGCCTTGCAGCCGCCGCCGTCGCTTGCTGCTGAAGCATCTGCTGCGCTGGCTGTTGCTGTTGTGATGGCTGCTGCCCATTCCTCTGCTGTTGCGCCGGTGCCGAGGATCCTTGCTGCTGTCTCTGCTGCTGGGCCTCTTGCTGTGGTTGTGGCTGTGGTTGAGCAGCCGCAACTGCCTGCTGCGGGGCCCTCTGGACCGAGCTTTCCTCACCCCCACTCGGTGCAACATATAGCCCCTTCTCAATCGTCTGAGGAATCGGCTGAATCTCCGTGCCCAATTCCTGCTCGATCTTATACAAATTGAACCTATCCTCATATGTGACCAGGTTGATCGCCAGGCCCAAATGTCCAAAGCGACCACTTCGGCCTATACGATGGAGGTAGGTCTCCGAGTTCTTGGGAAAGTCAAAGTTGATAACGACGTTAACGGCTTGGATGTCGATACCACGGGTGAGGAGGTCTGAGCAGACAAGATTGCGGCAGACCCCATTTCGGAAATCATGGAAAACGCGATTACGGTGAGATTGGAGCATTTTGGCGTGCGAGTAGAAGCAGGAGTAGCCGAGCTCAGTGACTTTTTTGGCGAGGAGCTCGACGCGGTTGGTAGAATTGCAGAAAATGATGGATTGGTTGATTTGTAGTTTCGAGAAGAGGGTGTTGAGGCAGTGGACTTTTTGCCGCTCCTCGACGTAGGCGTAGTATTGAGTGACACCGCGGAGGGTGAGTTCATCCATGAGGTTAATCTCGTAAGGAGATTTCATGTGTTTGTCCTGACGTCGAGTTAGAAATTAGAAGTAAATTTGAGGTCATAATAACGAACCTTGAAGTCTTTGACGATAAGGGGGAAAGTCGCACTAAAAAGCATGACTTGACGATCTGAGGGCAAGAAGGCGAGCAACTGCTCCATAACAGGGGCGAACTCTGGCGAGAGGAGCTTATCCGCCTCATCCATCACAAAAACGGGACATTCACTGAGGTCAGCAACGCCCTTGCCCGCAAGATCTAAAATCCTTCCCGGGGTGCCGACAAGGACATGGACGGTCTCGTTCAACCTTAGAATATCGTCTTTGAGGGTCGTGCCGCCTGTGGTGACCATAACCTGCAGGCCCATATGCTTTCCGAGGATCTTGCACACTTGGGAAGTCTGGAGTGCCAGCTCGCGGGTGGGCACGAGGAGAAGTGCCTGGATCTTGGGCTTGTTGACGTCGATCTGCTGCAAGGATGGGATGACGAACGCCGCGGTCTTTCCAGTTCCGTTTTTAGCTCGTGCTAAGATGTCGCGCTTGGCAAGGGCGATGGGGATGGCTTCTTCTTGAATGGGTGAAGGCCTCTCGAAACCGGCTTCAAAGATTCCCATGAGAAGTTCGCGTTTGAGGAACATGTCCTCGAATTCGAGACCTTTGGTTGCTGTTACATCTTCTGTCTGTGGGCGGATGTCTTTTGGGGGCGGGCGTAGGCCGGATTTCCAGGACGAATCATTGTTGGAGGGTCTAGTGAAAAGATCAATTTCCTTTGCTTCGCAAGCGTCAACGCTGAGATAAACGCACGTTGAAGAGGACGAGGTTGCTGTTTGCGACATGCTTTCGGTCTAATAATACTAAAATCAGGGGTTGGCAAACGACGTGGCCAACGGCTAGATGGGTTTAATCGAAAAAGTGCCCGTGGTGGATGTCTGGGTGTGGTTGCAAGAGAATAAGCGCCCGACGAATGTGATGCAGAAGATTTTCAGAGAGTTTGGAGGACGGAACTTTGTTTTTGGGAGCGGAACGAGGTCGACGTTTGGTTTAAAGTTGGGAAATATGTGTCGGACATTTAAATTCCTATCCACGGCATGAATTCGGCTCCGAAACTTTTCATTCGAGTTCTTTAATCCCTGATTGAACGAGATTTACAAAATGCCTCTACCTTCGCTTATTTAATGGGTACCATTTGAGCTAGTGTGTCTCCTACAAAAAAAAACGCTCCTCAAACCTTCACATTAGGACCTCGCTTGCCGTTCGGCACTTTCAAACTCCAGAAGGCGACTCGAGACTTGGCTACGGATGTCCGCGTTCAGGCGAGGTGCAGTGACTTATATCCTAGCCCCCTGAAATTGTGCTTGAAGCGACGTGATGGAGTTCATATATGGGGTAGGAAGCTGATCCAAACATATGCACCAGGTGGGAGCGCCCGGAGCGCCACGAAAGGGAGGATGAGGAGAACAATCCGTGCGGCGATATAAAGGAACATCATTACGAAGCAAATCAATAACATAAAACTCACGTAAAGCTTCATCCAAGTGGGTTTATTCCCCTTGTTTTTTAGTATTACGCTGTGTACCCCAAGGGCGAGGAAAGAAATGGGTAAGCCTGAAATGAGGATGGCCGATATTCTCCACACCCATCGTTCTTGCAATGTGGGAAAGTGGAAAGACCACGGGATGCAGTGAATAGCCCCGAAAACTGTCGCTACGCACACCGCAAGTGCTGCTGGTATGATGTCGCCGGGGTCGTCACCATTTTTGGTTGAATAAAATGTGGGTACTCGAATGCTTTTGCCTCTCAGAGTGTTGCAATCCGCCATGTTCCCCAAACCACAGAGAAATCGTTTCAGGGGAAAGCCAATGAATACGTATCCGAACCCAACTAATGACCCGTATCTCTCGCAGGCACCTTGTCTGAAAGCCCGAAATTGCTCCATCCGGGTGGGGGGTGGATCAGAGATGGACATATCGAGCTGAACTGATGTTGTTGGGAGTGGGTTGGGGTTGACAGCCATGTTCTCATCCCTCTCAGTGATTTCTTCGGCAGAGATTTTTGGAGAGAGAATAATTTGTGGGCCAGTTTCTTCTTTCTCAATATCCCCTGTAATTTCCTCGAGAGGTCCATCGAGAAGGTCCATCGGGATGGAACAACGGACGTCAAGGGGCTTGTCCCACCAAAGATAATAGATAACCCCAGTGAGACTGGCAAACGCGACGGTAACCACTTCCAACTCGGTCACGGTTAGGCCGTATGCCCCCCGAGCAATGCATTGCCCCACAAACCACGTCGCTTGAAAGAGGACGATCGTTTTGGACAGATAATCCCCTTTGCTTCGATCGGCAATCTCCTCCTTGGTAATCGTTGGCCATTTAATCCTCCCTGCTTCCGATAACTCCTCCAAGTCCTTAGCCTCCAATACCCGCACCGGCTTTCCTCCCTCGTGAAGCGTGAACCCACCCATGATGAGGAAGAATGCGTGAGCTCGCGTCCAGCCTGTATGATTTTTTTCATGTTTTTTCGTCAAATAACGCGCCCCAAAGTGTTGTCGCGCTGCCCACATGATGACGAATTCTGGAGCAAGGAGGATGTATCCCATGATCGCCACCCGCCTTCTAAGGACTGCCCACTGAGAATCCCCAGGTGCCGGGAGGTTGGGATGGACGGTGATCCATGTACACGCGAATATCGTTGAAAGACAACTCCAAAGTATGTATATCGATCGAGTATCGAACTTGTCTTCATCGCCAATGAAAATGGGCTGCTTTCTGGGGAGAATTTCTGATGGTCGCAAGTCTGTTGGGAGAGCAAGGGTGTTCCAAGGATCTGAAAAGCAACAAAGATACAGTAGCACGAGAAAGATCATGGCTTGAACAAAAACAGCGACAAGCAGTCATGAGTTCAGAAATTTATCTGAAATACAACTCGCTCTCTAGCCTTGACTCGGAGTTGGCCTTGAGGCTGCATGCGACCCTGGCTTACAAATTTCGTTGGCATCGTGCGATAGGGCGGGACGTCCAGTCTAGCCAACCTGACGCGATGGGCTCCTTTTAGAATTTAATCCATCTGTAAGAAATCGCTATTCTCGAGCGTCATAAGGAAAGTAGCCTCTTAACCACACTGAAATTATTGAAGGTCGGCGTGGTGGTTGGCGATAGAAAACTCTCGTTCCATGTCATTGTCATTGTCACACATCCCCTGTTCAAAGATTCGCACGCACACCTTAAAATCCATGGAAGCTGCTTCTGCTAAGTATCTAGTGCTGATATCTGGGATTTTCTTGTGATCCTTTCTGCCATGTCGGTTTCAAGGTTAAATTTTAAACGATAATCTCACTTGGGAAGGGCGCCACGCGCCAAACCCTAGTCTGTTACTGAACAGGATGTTATTCACTCTCAAGCCGCCTCTTCTTTGGTCCTGATGTCATAAATATCTCACTTAAGAATCGGCATTTGAAGATTTTCAGGTTACATCCTCGGTCTCTCCAATGAGAAATAACTTCGCCCGAGTAAGGTTAGCGAGAACTCTACGGCAGGATTTCAAATTCATATCGCAGAACCGCCCTTCTCACCAACTTCTCACAACTCTCACGGCTTTTTCGGTAGGTTCGAACCCTCGATTGATGGTCAGCGTCTCGTAGCCAGAAGATGTCTTTGATAGGATAATGTAGACCTTTTGATGTCTGTTATGCTGACCCCCTGTTGAGTGTTAAACAGTTCATCTGGCTCACCAATCCTCCCTAGCGGGGTCCTTCCCACCCATGCTTGGACCCCAGGCTTCACGCGCTCGTAAGAGGTCATGGGGGTGCGCATGACTCCGGGGCTAATGCTGTTCACTCGAATACCGTATTCGGCCCATTCGGCAGCGAGGGTGGTGGTTAGTTGGAGGACACCGGCTTTGGATACGGAGTGGGCGGATTGGTGTAAGGGGAAGAGGACATGTCGGGAAGCGACGGAGGCAACGAGGAGGATTGAGCCAGGGGTATGTTGGGCGATCATTTGTCTGCGAGAATTTTTAAGTCATTTGTTTTGTTTTCGAAGAGCACTAGGAAAACTTGGAAAGAAGGTGTATTTTGAGATCTTACGTACTTTGCCGCCGCTCTGGCGCAGAGGAAGCTCCCTGTGACGTTCACCTCGAACACGCGGTTCCACATTTCGAGGGACATGTCTACCGCAGCGCTGCCTTGCGCGATACCAGCAAAACACAGAAGAACGTCCACACTGCCGAGTGTTCGGGCAGCCTTCGTCACTGCTTCATTAACCGCGTCTTCTTTGGTCACATCGACGACTTCTTCCATAAATTTCACGGATGGAAATTCATCATGGAGGGCTTGCAGAGCGACCTTGGAGCCGTCGAGAGCCGAAGCGAGGTCGAAGATCGCTAGCCCTTGGACTCCGTGTTCGAGGAGGGCGCGAGCGGCTTCTAGACCTAGGCCACCGGATCCGCCCGTCACTGTGGATGCATGTCATAGCAGAGCATTGGTTTTTGATTTCTAGAAGAACGATAAAGGAGGGTTGATCGCATACTGACCGATGGCATTGCCGGCGATTGCGAACCTCTGCAGCGCACGTTCGGCAGGTGATTGGTTGTTCTTTTTGGAAAGTGGGGCGGTCAATGGGTTGGATTCAGCAGATAAGACGAAGTAGGGGCGTGAGAGGGCATTGGGCTGCGACATCGGTACAAAAGGAAGAATGGGAAGCCCAGTTCAAGCAGGACCGGAGCTTTTTTAAATGGTAGACCGATGACAGTTTGTAGTGCACGAACCCACGATATCTTCTCGCATCCTCACATGAGGCTAGTCGCCAGTCTAGGTCGAATCTCGACGTCATGAGCGCCGCAATTAGACTGTTGCTGCATTAATGGCTCCATGGGAAGAGTTAGTGGGCCATGGCAAGTGACTCGGGTAGCGTTGGCGGGAACTCTACGGCAGGAATTCTGACTTGTGCTTTTTGATTTCAGATAAATCCATCAGTGGGTTACCGGCTGTTTGTTGTCACCCTTCGTAAGACGAGTACGAAGACTCAGTCGATTTGCCGAACGACTACTACCTAAGTATGAAGACTAGGTAGGGATTCCAAGGGATTCGTGAGTACATGTAATAAAGGAATAAGTAAGTATCTCACAACAGCGAGGGAATGTCCTCGGAATATAAGCTAAAGACAGTGAATAATAAATATGTTGTGTACAACCTAAGTAAAATAATCGTGCAAAGATCAATAAGAAAGGGAGCTCGTGAGCAAGCTTGTTAGTAAGAACGAAGAGGAATATATAGTACGAGGCGGCGAAATGTGCGCCGCCGAGTGAAAAAGACAAAGAAATACATAGTCGGAAATTATCGTGCTTACGAGCCTCGTTTCCGGGGCATTTGCCGTCACTATTCCATCACCTTCGTCAAGCATCTACTATGCAGTAATTTGCATCTTCCCCTCCAGAGCGACTAACACCATAGTTGGTAGATTACAGATGAGCCTGAATAATGGATTGGCTTATGGGGGTTTTCTGGGAATCTGGAGGCATGAAATCTCACTTATTAGTCTATATTAGGGACCAGCGCCTAATAATTGGAATGAAGCGCTGGCTTGTACTGACACCGGGCTCATGCGATGATGTGGATGGACAATAAGTTACTATGATTGCACGCAAGGATATTGTTCAAATGCGCGTTAAGACTAGTAATTTCATGTTCGATGTTGCTCAACATTGACTTGAAGAAAGACTTCACACCTCATCCAAGTCCACCGATTTTCCTCTTGGATCTGGACATCCTCCTGTCGAGAACGTCATGGAGATGGGTACCATGGATTTATTCTGATGGCCAATTTTCTACAGGTGATCACAGGAAAAGCATTCTTGTAACCCTGATGGAGTACATAAATACACTCTAGTGGTCTATGATCATCAATAACAGTGAAATATGTTCTATATCTGCCTGTCCAGAGCTCGGCGTTCTTTGTGTCTTGTTGCTGGAACAGGCCGGAGACGTCAACCGAACATGGGTTTGGGAACTTCGAATGTAGGGTGTAAGTGTAAAAAAAATGAAATCCTGCCATAGAGTTCCCACTAACCTTACTTTCCACCCACCGTCGCCTGTTGTATTATTTTTTAACACAGGCCTATCTGGCAATCTGATATATCAGAGGTATCTAATTAGATAAAAAGGCTGATACATTAATCAATCTAATTAGATACACATCCTGATATATCACATTAGATACACATACCTCCTTACCTCTGTAGCACGGCTTGTCCTCGGCACAACAACAGCAACGATCCACGGGAAACCCCGTTTGCGCGCCCTGTCCCAAAATGGCACCTTTCCGTCTTTCCGCATTTGGCACACTCCCACATTTGGGCGGGCCGTTTGCCCATCCTCTTGTACCACCACCGGCTCTATCTACCATACAACGCTTCAGACTCAGGTGGAATACAGCCACGAGCGCCAGTACCACCTCGCCCCTCCCCTCATTTAGGGATGTGGGCGCCACGTCATCACCCACCCATCTATCCGCTGAGGATTGGCTCGCCACGACGTCGGACCAGCAACAAGCAGGGCAGGGTACTTACGCGCTGCGGCGAGCTGCGCGGATGCGAAATTGGAGAGAGAAAAGGGAAGGGATGCCAGAGTCATCAATTGGTAATCCTTCTCGCCAACCGATGCTAATTCCCCCCGCTTGACCCGCAGATCGTCCAAGAACTCGCGGACATTGTCCCTGTCGGCGCACCTCGTCTCCATGAATTTCTGGTGTAACTCGGTTTGCACATACACTCCCTTCGACGTATACTCCACAACGATCGCATCCCAACGTTCCTTAACAGTTTTCCTCGAGTGAATGCGCATGAGAGTGGAGTCAGGAATCTTCTGGGTAAGCAAAGATTTCGCCGATCTCTCATTCTTGTCCCACTGAAGTTGCACTTCCAGATCCTGGTGCAGGGGCTCGGGACGAAGCTCAGAACCCTCAAAATGGCCCCAAAAGCCTTTTGCTTCGACAGCGTCCTGAAAACGGACAGAGAAAATGTCCCAATTCAAGCCAGTGGGGTCGAATTTCAGGATAGAAGAAGGAAGAGAGTCAGAGAGTGAGGTCGTTGTCAGGGACATGGTGAGTACGATGTTTCACGAGTGCGAGCAGAAGTTAATATGCGCAGGGGGCGGGGCCCATAACCTATAAGAATCGAGTTACGAAGGTTCAGTCTTTGGGAAGCCAAACATATTCAATAATATTGGAATGCCTAGTTACGAAGACTACATAACTTGCAAGTAAGTACATAAAGTAATAAGGAGTATGTAGATGTCTCACCTCAGTCTTTGGGCAGCCAAACGACCGAAGGGAGACAAGCAAAATGACTCGAACTAAATCCTAAAAGAAATGAATACAATGCAGCGCTGTACTAGACTAAAAAGAGAAGTAACCAGGCATACTTAGAACAATCAGAAAGGAGAGCTCGTAACCGAGCTCAGTAATAAGAATAAAAAGGAATATATATACGAGGCGGTGAAAAATGCGCGCCGCTGAGTGGAAAATATGAAGGAATACGTACTAGGACTCAATTAACATGACTGTGAGGCCGCTCGGAAACGAGGCTCAAATGAGCCTCTCGTATCACGTTTGCCGGCCCAAATCCCACACAATTAACTTCGGGAAGGTATATAATACACATAATAAAGCTAAAGAACTTAATATATAGTCAATTTCAAGGCACTGGCAAGCAGTGTGTGGATTAGGTGCAAAATCGTTCGTGATTGTTCGTGATCCTGTTCGTGATCTTTCCAAATTGGTGCCGCCATCACCCTCAAAAAGAAACAAACACAAGCCTGTTGCCTTGCATACCTTGCCAGTGACAACGTCGGCCTCTCCCCTCCAATGAGGGATGTAGGCCATCATTTTGTGTCATTGTAGGTTCTATGTGGACATGGAGGCTGGAGGATAACATGGGATGACACGAGGGGAGACCCAGTGTGGGAGACCCGCTATTAGGTGCGTTATGAGGCGAACAGTCGTTCGCCCTCCTTCACCTCCCTTTCGCTGCTATCTATTGATGATCCCAATGTAATATGGCCTACAGGTACACCTTTTTCACCCCCATTACGCACTGCTCCCCATGCGAACATGCCCAGCCCAAGCCCAGCCGCTTCACCTGCAACCCACCCACCACCATCACCCACTTACCAAAGCTCTACAACCAATTGTACCAGCCCAACGACAAACACCCCGCTTGCCACTAAACCCCACCACCAACGCCTCCACTGCCGCCCACTGCGACGATGAAGAATCGCGGCATCCCCAGCCTTACTTACTCCCTGCTCTCTATCGCCCCACGCTGGGCCACGCCCACCTGAGACCTCAGCCCATGCTGCTAGTGCCCCCCTCCAACCCATCTCTCCCATCACATGCACACAAGGATGGACACTCGCAGCTGCGGGAGCTCGTCTGATATGCATTGTGATGTGGCGAAGGTCCATAGGGCTTCCAAGTGTGCGTCAAGGGTTCGTTCCTTCGTACGGAAACCTCTGGCTCGTACGAACGGGGCACAGGGGTTCATTTGTATGTATGGAATGGCCTGGGGTACGGACAAAGAGCCTGCAGAGGGCATGCGGACACAGATGTGGACAGACGGCGGGTGGTATGCACAAGTAGCGGTATGTACCGAAGTGGAGGAATGCTGTGGTGTAAGATTGGGCAAAAGGTAGTACGGGAAAGGATGTGCGAATGGGATGCGTATAGCCTGCCGCTGGCGTGGGGAACCATGAGGGTGGTATACCCATTGGGTTGGAAGTAGACATAAAGGTGGCTTTATATAGCGTATAGTTTCCTGCAGTTCATGGTCATACAATAAATGGGTTTTTTTTTGTCGATTTGCTCCTCCTGTGCCCAATTGGGACATGAGGCGGGTTTGATTTCCCAATCGGGAATTGAGGCGCACCTCACAGGCCCGGATTGGCACACCTCTGGGCTGAGTTTAAATTGGGACAAAGGCAGATATGGTGCCGAGTCCTGGAAGAAGCCAGGGCGTATGTAATGTGATATATCAGAATGCATATCTAATTAGATTGATTAATGTATCAGGCTTTTTATCTAATTAGATACATGTGATATATCAGCCTGCCAGTGGGTGGTGTGAACTGAGCGGCACAGTGGTATTTTTGTGTAGCGAGGCAGGGAGGTTTGGACCAGGACGGATATTTATGTGGATGGTATGTCATTTCTTTCCCTTTATTCTTCCTCTGAGGTGGTATAGATGACTGAGTTTTTTGTTTTCTTTTTAGGCGGCGCACACATATTCTAGTCGACCTTTTGTGTGTCCAAGCAACTACCTAGTATTCGCAGCCTGGTTCGGCCTTTCGAATTTGCAGAAATTTGAATTCCAAATATTATGTTTTCAAGGACTTCCTATGTGTACAGTATTAGTTAAATAATGTTCTCTTTCTCTGAGTCCTGTCTGAATGTCGATGCCTGAATTCTATGGCTGTTGAACTGCACAAAAATTATTCCCGGTATTTATGACACGTATTTACTTAATATATATGTATTTTGCGTGTTCCCCCGGACTAAAACAGCTTAATTTCGATTTTACCAAGTGCAAAATACCTATTCCCAGATACATAA
>Ga0307517_10003675_pt1 | contig 23848 bp, 21 predicted proteins | sample 23_EM_MG_FD_194515 | JGI IMG/M metagenome (GOLD analysis project Ga0307517, IMG submission 194515) | Populus trichocarpa ectomycorrhiza microbial communities from riparian zone in the Pacific Northwest, United States - 23_EM | ecosystem: Host-associated > Plants > Roots > Unclassified | place...
GATGACGGGGATGACGGGGATGACGGGGATGACGGGGATGACGGGGATGACGGGGATGACGGGGATGACGGGGATGACGGGGATGACGGGGATGACGGGGATGACGGGGATGACGGGGATGACGGGGGTGTTGGGGAAGGCGGGGGTGGTGGGGACGATGGGGACGATGGGGACGATGGGGACGATGGGGACGATGGGGGTGATAGAAGTGACGGGGACGATGGGGGGGCGGAGACGAGGGGCAATGTTCCAGTCAAGACTCTTATTCGGGTCAAGACCCTTATTCCAGTCAAGAATCTTCCTATCAGGAGCCTCCCTATCAAGAATCTTCCAACCGGGGGCCCTCCAGTCAAGTATTCTCCCACCAAGGCCACTAGCTCCAAGTACCCGGCAGTCAAGTACCCTCTCCCTAAAGGGTTTCCTCCCGTCAAACTGCCTCCTGGGCCAGGCCCTCCAGTAATACAGAATAGTCCCCCCTCCACCTTCCCGGGTGCGGGTGCCTATAGCCCTCCTCCCAAGGGCCCTCCCATCACGGGCACCCCCACCAAGGGCACTCCCATCAAGGGCACTCCCATCAAGGGCTCTCTCATCAAGAGTTCTCCCATCAAGACTCCTCGTCCTATGTTCCCGGCAGTCAAGAACCCTTTTCCCAAAGATTCTCCGCCTGTCAGATCGCGTTTCTTACATGGTCCTGGGGGAAAGAAACAGAGTCACCCTGTTGTCCCACGCCCTATCAAGATCCCTCCTGCCAATATCCCTCCTGTAAAAGTTCCCCCCACCAGTATCCCTCCTAAAAAGCACCGGATCCGGATCAAAGTCCCCCCACCCCTGCCACCAAAGGACCCATGGGCCGGCTGGCTCTGGGAATGGGTAATACACGCAGTAAAGGGAACAAAAATCAAGCTGGCTAAAAAGAAGATGAAGGCGGTTGTCAAAAACCCTCCACCTCCGCCACCCAAAGACCCGTGGGCCGGCTGGCTCTGGGAATGGGCAATACACTCAATAAAGGAAACGAAAATCAAGGCGGGTAAGAAGAAGATGAAGTTGGTTATCAAGAACCCTCCACCTCCAGCGCCCAATGACCCATGGGCCGGCTGGCTCTGGGAATGGGTGGTGCAGGTAGTAAATGGCAAAAAAATTAAGCTGGTTAAAAAGAAGAAGAAGAAGAAGAAGGGGGGTAGGAGGTATAAAAAAGATAAGGACCCACCAGGTCCTCCAGGCGGTGGCAGCGGAGGAGCAAGTTCCTCAGGGAAGAAAGGAAGAACTCACGGGATGGCGCTGCGCCCCTCAAAGGTGCCCAAGGGCGGGTACCGGGTCCGGTGGCCGAGTTCGATCGATCCGCTCGGGAGGATGTTGTGGAGAGGGTTGGTCGCCTTGGCCACAAGGACATTATTATTCATGTTCAAGTTCTTCCTCAGAGCGCAAGAGGATGAAGCAGAGGCGGAAGGGGGTGGGTATGTATATGAGGACGAGTACAAGTCCGCCTGGGATGAAAGCGACGCAGAGGAATGGGATGGCGAATTCAAGACCAGAGAATTCAGGACAGGCTGGGACGGGGAGGACATTCGGGGGTACGATTTCTTCGCTACCACCAGAGATGACTTTGCGCGTCTGCCGAGACGGATTCTAAGGGGTTCAGTCATTCCTTCTCCGGCACCGCCTCCTCCGTCCACGAGTACTCTTGAGTTCTTCACATGGCCAAAGATACGAGACTATGCATACCCACCACCAACCAGCCCCGGGCACTCGCTGCTTATCCCCCCTTCTACGCCTCCCCCGCTCACGACTACCCCTACCTCTACTATAAATATACCCCCCAGCAAGGCCTGGATACCTTCTCGGAACTGCAAACGTCAGACATTCCTACGTCCATCCTTCCCACACTTCCCACACTCCCAACACTGCCCGTTGTCGAGACCCCCCCTCCAAAGACGGAGCCAAAGAAACTAAAGCCAAAGTCAAAGCCCAAACCCCCCAGACGCAGACCCAAAGAACAAACAACACTTGTATCAGAACACCGTGGTCTGATCACCTTCTGGCGGATCATGGCGATCTCCGTAATCTTATTACTATTTTGGATCGTGGGCGGGCGGGAGGAAGGCTTTAAGGCCGCTGAAAAAGCTGAGGGTGAGGACTGGCGAAATGGGTTTAGGAGGAGTGTCGAGAGGGTCCTTCATGATGAGTATGAGGCTATGTGATTGGTTTTAGTTTAGTTCTAGTGGGGGTGGATGGTACACTTGTACCCTGATTTTGTACGCCACTGGAAACTACCTTATATAATGCTCGCCAGAACCTGACCTCCGCACGCGATTGCGTGTTGGTGTAGCGTATACGTTAGCATTCTGATGACACGCAGACTCTTGAAGGCATATTCGAAGTGCTCGCACTACCGGTACTGTGGGCTCAGAGTCTTTCAAGCAGGGCATCTAGCCTGGTTGAAGGGTGATTTTTGGGTTGCAGAGTTTGAGCTGACCTGTCAGCCCCATGTGCGAAAGGCATTACACACACCAAAGTTCCTCAACTCCAGGGCTGAATGCCTCATCTTGCTACTCAAGAACTTCCAGTATCGTGGAGGCTCGTGAAACGCACTCTCCAGCAGCCCAGGATAGGATTAGTTTGTCAAGTTAACGGAGCTGGAGATCCTAGTTGACTTGTATTGTAGTGACTCAGTTATTTTAAAACTCTGATCAAGTAGAATACAGTGTTCCCAACGGTCGGAAGTCCCATAGGGCCTGGAGAACAGACCGCCTAGAGCCTGGGACCGGACTGAACTGGCAAAAGATTTGCTGTCTTCCCATGCGAAATCTAAAAATGCAGCCTATTAGCGAGAACGACCTACCGGGCAATCTGACGCACTAATATGTAGAGTGAGGATCAAGACTGCAGTTGTGTTGTGGGAATTGTAGTGACCAGCTGGGACTGTTGGGGACGGTTGGGGATTTCAGGTAACGACCTGTAACGGGGGCAACCACAGTCAGTGTTCTCAACGGGGCAGTCCGTCCGTCCTGAAGGCGGACGGCGGTGGACGGCGTTAAGCGGTCCGGTCCGGTCTTTTTCAAAACTTGCCCTGCGCCCCGGTGCGAAGGACTATAAACCCCGCCGTCCCCCGCCGTCCACAGTGAAACATGTTTCGTGCCAAGGAACACGCCCGAATTAGTAAGAAATCTCGCCTCGGGGCAAGATTGCTTATGTCATCCCAGCTTTCCTCAGTGCATGGAGGTGGGAATATTCTTATTATTCTTATAGCAGGAATCTGAGTGCTAGTATATTATAGAAAAAAAGAAGCAGGGGAACATACAACGAGCACAACGCCACTAGGTTTTTCCATCAGAAGTTGTATACTCCGAACCATTTTCAGAACAGACGCAACTCTTTCTCATCTTACGTCTTCTCTCATAAATCTTAGATGTTTTTTTGTGATGCAGGCTCCGCGTGTTTATCCGACATGTTTTCCTAGCTTGGATCAGGGTTTAATGATGCAGGAGAAGTAAGCAACGTTGCAATAAGAGGATGGTAGATAGGTACGATTTCTGGATTAAGCGATATGCCCGATGCCCGGCCCTAACGGTATATTATGGGATATATTCTACACCTATTTTATCTCTCCTAGAGAGCCTCAGGTTTCATTTAATCTTATTAGATGAATTTCTGTATTTGCTCGAGAAGGGTGTCATGAAATGCTGTTGATAGGATTCATAGTCCCCTGTAGTAACCGGCAGTAACCCACAGTCACTCGCAGTCCCTGGTCGTCCCCCGCAGTCCCCCACAGTCCCCTGCCGCCCCCCACGCTAAAATGTCTTACCTTGCAGGGCCCGCCGTCCGCCACAAAGACGGCCGTCATGAGGTTTCCAGGACGGGTGTGGACCGCCTTTTGTAGTCCCGTCCGGTCCAGGGCTCTTGGCAGTCTCCCCGTCGGGCCCTACAGGGGCCCCGGACCGTTGAGAACACTGACCACAGTACCGATAAATAAGGGCCAGAGATGGGATAGTGGGGAATTGCAGGCAATGGGGGGTGATCACAATTATGACATCCCATTTCTACAAGTTCAGGAAGACTTCTAATAGCTACCTGACTCTGAATAAACGATCAGAACATAGGTATAAGAGGAGGTATTGGATCATAATAGTATTACAATTGTATAAGTCTGTTTTCTGTAGGTAAGCTACTATTGTCTAACATAAGTAATTCTTTAGCGCTGGGTATATTCCACAGTTGATCAGCGCTAACGGAAATCAGAGGGCATGTCAGTTACGAAACCAATCCCACATGATGTCAGATATCTGATAGCTGACACTAAATTGAAAACCCAACCAGCAACGCCTTGATTCCACTTTATAACTACCACTCCCCTTGAGTTCTCATAACCGGAAAAAAATTATCTCCAGCACCTTTAATCCTGATTCCACCAAACACCATCAGTCTCTTCTATACCAACCACCACCACTATAAAGAATGGCTCCTGAACCCGTCAAGGTAGCAGATATTGCCCAAACTCTGTCTCAGGATACCAAGCAACAGCAGGGTTACACTGGCACAGCAGAGTCTGCGCCGAGCCTACCGGATAGGCCGCCGCTTGCAGTAGGGGCAAATTATCATCTTACTGAAGGGCTAGAGGGTGTTGAAACCCAGCACTACCGTGGCACCGAGTCATTCATGACTGCTATTAATTTGCAGAAAATTCAACTTCATTCTGGTAATGCTGGCCAGTACGCAGTTTTTTCTCACATAACACCACACCAGCTTGCAGCTCTTGATGATTTTCGCACCACGCACTGCAAATCCCTCCGCTTCCTCTAATACGAATACGAAGAAACTTTGATTGTCAGAATTATGCCTGGAATCAAACCCGAATTTAGTTGCGCGGGGTTTGAAAAAGGCGATGCTTATAAAGCTATTAGAGATGGGGCTAGACGATAAGCTGCACAATTCGCGTGCCGGAACACATAAAGGAGTAGGCTGTGGGGGAGAAGCTGATTCTTCATTTATACCCCTCTCAACTCGTGGTTTACGGACTGATTGGCCAACCCTTGCTGTTGAGCATGGTGTTTCCCAATCACTAAAGGGCTTGAGGGGTGATGCCAGCTGGTTGTTGACAAGCTCGAACGGGCTGGTTAAGATTGTTCTTCTGTTTTCCATCTCAGAGAAGAACAGAAAGATACAAATCGAGCAATGGGAGATGAGTGCTGGCCCTGATGAACAAATTACTGGTGGAAAGCAGGATCCTGATCAGATGAGACCCGAATGTGTCAAGATAATCGAGATCCACGAAACCAATGCTGGACGTGCTTTTTTCGAGCTCAGCTTTGAAAAGCTCTTCCTCAGGGAACCTGTGTCCGGAGAAATGAACATTTTGTTCAGTACCAAAGATCTGGCGAGGTATGCGGCCTATGCCTGGGGACAGCTCCCCAGCCAGAAGTCTATCTGGCGTCCTCTGCAGTCCCCCACCAGTTTCCGGGGCCCTCACTTGTCGTCTGCCATCTCTAGCTGTCAACTGTCGAGTCACCGCCGTTTTCACTTGTCCTCTACCATCGGGCCCCCTTCTCTGTCGAATCAACCCGGTGTTCACTTGTGCTCCACCCTTTCTCGCGGTCCTCGGTCCAGTCACCGTAGTTTTCACTTGTCCTCTGTTATCTGTGGCGTTCCTCTGTTGAGTCACTACGATTTTCACTCCTCTTCTCACATCTCTCACTCTCCTCGGTCGACTCCAGCAATTCCCTGCCAGAGCATGCCAGAGCGTCTAGTACTACCGGTGCCTCGGTCCTCCACTACCCGGTATAGCTGTGTATTGCCTAGGTCACTGCGCCTTGTGGTAGGGGCCGTTCTGCAGGTTCGCCGACCGGGATTTGCTAAATCAGTGTATGCCCGAGCACTGTGCGAACACTTTGTCTAGAGTGGCTTCCATTAGGAGTCCCTCTTCACTCAAATTTAGTAAGTCAGCCATACCCAACTCACGATCTCATTTTCGGTTAATGTTGATTGTGCTAACTCATTAAGAGGTTTAAAGCTGAGTGGGCAGAAATCTTTAAATGGCAGTGTTGGGTATATGAGGTTTCTGCAGTTATTCGGTGCTGGAGAGTGGAGATTTAGGGGGAATGAGGGGGACAAGTGGGAGTTGGGTCACTCTGATGGTTGATTTGCTTTTTCTGTTTGCATAAAAGTTTCTAATTAGTTTAAATATCTCTCCTCAATTCATATCTTTCGTGCTTCTATCTTCGAGGTCCATGGGTCTTCCTAGCTCTTTAAAAGTGACGGAAAGCCACGGAAAGGCTGGTCATGCCTTTTATTTTGCCTTGAATTGTAGTGACTCAATTGTTTTAAAACTCTGCTCAACTAGAACAGAAAATTAGGTAGAGTGTTGGAGAACATGGGAGTTGAAGCAGTGGTGCGTTTGGGTAAAACGTTCGGTGCAGCCGAGATGTTCTGGGATGATGCTGGAACACATGCTACGGAGGTACAGGGCATAAGTTTTGTAGGTTCCACAAGCGAGGTTTGCTGCCCTCACTCCCTGTGTAACCTACAAAACTTATTCCCTGTACCTCCGTAGAGGTATGATACTACAGGTTTGGAACCAAGGTTAGCTAAGAGATGGAACAACCAATTGTCACTCTACTAGGTTAGCAAATCAGGCAAATGTAGCAGGAACGTTTGGGAATGGAAAAACTCTGTCAGTAATCAAAACACAGGCAAGGGGTTAAGGGATGCATTGTTTTGGAAGCGGTTTCAGGATGTTATGTGGACAGAAGGAGATGGTGAGGTAATAGGCTGTGGAGAACTTGGACGAAGATGAAGGAATGTTTTCTGTGTAGTCAACTTTGTGTATATATAGGACACAACTGGCGATGTTGAAAGAATAAGGACCCAAGTTACTCCGGACTATCATAGCCTATTTTTGAGAAAAACAACCAGAGAATTCCATTTTCCATTCCACCTGTATTCCCACTTATCCTCTACTCTCTCCACCAATTAATGCGAGCCATATATGCGGACCCTTAGGTGTTGTATGCTGGGCCGGGTATGCCGAGTCCTCCACTCTAACCCATCATGCGTGACAATGGAGACTTGTAACAAATTGATCAACTAGATAGAAAAGGCACAAAGGACATATTTGTGTGGAGTGATCGCCGGTCCAGCTTGAACATGAAACATAAAAACATGGGAATCACCATGGTACTACAGTTCGGTGACAAATCTCATCGTCACTTGCTCTTTTCACACCACAATCTGCCATTTTTGCAAATAGAAACTGTATGATATCCACATCAATTAAGTACTGAGTATCTAAGGGCCAAAAGTACTAGAGGCATATCTTGACTTCACTAAACAAAATTTCAATCGGATCATGCCCATGCTGTGTCTTTGGCCGAAGGAAATTGCAATTCTGTAATTAAGTACACGGGCCCAATTCATAAGGCATTGTCGGCAATTCTTATGTCCAACGGCTGTCCACCTGTACAACGGGCACGGACCTGGAGGGGAGGGAGCAGTAGATCATCCCAAGTACTAAATATTTCCACCCCTCTCTAAAAAAGAGAAACAGACACCCACATCAATTCCGCGCTAGACTTCCAAAGCTGGGCTACCCCTCAAGACAACGCACGGAAGCCACCCCCCCAGCGCCCAGACAAACCACGCCCACAGCGCCAACCACCCCCCGATTTGCTACACTGATGTTTCCGCGACAAGAGATTGAAGTGAAAATTTGCTATTTTCAGCCTGATGGCCGTTCACTCATGACCATTGCAAGCTCGCTTTTCGCACCAATTGGGAACGAGACTACCTTGGATCGCAAGAGTTGTTAGTACTCTTCGGCTTTTCTATCTAAATATCTCTGGAGCCAGGGACCCAGAAAACAACCGCTACTCCAAACGATTGTCACTTCAACCAATCCCTCTGGTAATGGAGATTGTGAATTAAAAAAGAAAAGAGGGAAAAGCCAAAACAGATCTAATGAGTGGATATAATTAGTCAGTTCGCTTCTCGCACCTAACTGTTCAATGACCACGTTGCCATTTGCAATTTCTACTATTGTACATCCTAAGTAGCGTTGCTAACGATAAATATGTTTACGAAAACAGCATTCCATACCTCCGTTTTTAACATTCCGGCTACTACTCAACAGACATTGTTTTTCCCCTTACATAAGTCTTTTTGAAATAGGAAACCTCACTCGGTTGTTATAACACCGTCTTCCAAGCCATGAGGAACCAAATGCATCCCCAACTTCTCCTTCTCCTCATCCTCCAGTTCAATTCTGGAGTATATGCTACTCCAACGGAAGACTTTCCTTCAGTTACTGTACCGGCTTTACCAGCACATGACCGAGAGTCCCTGTTCCAGGGTGAGCCTATACCAACTGTTGACTGGATGAGCTCACACACTATTAACTTCACCTGGGGGCAGACGGGCGTGGATAATTTTGAGAATCTGATGTTCTCGTAAGTCATCAAGAGTGGATTCCTTTGGGGAAATTAGGGTCAAGAGACTCACAAGATTTTATTCTTTGAATATATAAGGAAATTTCCCTCTAAGGAAAATTGGTTTATAGAACCTATCTTTTTGCAACCTTAGGAGCTGTGATTGCGTTATTATTCGTCTTCAGAATGTTTATTTATCATATCAATAACCAACGCTTAGCAATAACCGTTGCATCTTCATATATGACTACAGCAGTGCACTTTTATTCTCTCCCACCAGCAAGCTGGTTCTCCGTCCTCAGACGCTATTCAATTCTGGCACCTTTGCACAAGTTGCGTTACAATAACCCAGTCATTGTGGGCCTCTCCACACCATCTATCAAGATTTACCTTGGGGCTCTACCCACCCGCCTAAACTTTATCATAATATTTTTATATCTACTATCAAACATTCTATACTGTACTCTTTATCTACCTTGGGAGGTGTTGGTAGGCCCTAGGGGCAGACTTAGAGAACCGACAAAAGCAGCACTGGTTGCCGAGTTTAGAGGGAGGACAGGTGTTATGGCTGTTGTCAACGGATTCCATTATTTGTTTGCATGGCGAGAAACAATTTCGTTGGGAAGGCAGTTGAGGTGGGATTTGATATTTGGAACTTGTTTCACCACTGGATTGGCAGGATTGTGGTATTGGAGTCGGTAGCACACATGCTTGCATGGATGGTCAACAAGGTTGACGAGGGAGGGTGGAAAGGCCTAAGCAAGGCTTTAAGGGTCAGCCGTTTCTATCAAGTTGGTTTCATGGTCTGTTATTTTTAGTATTATTTACCTTTAAACTCTGCTAGAGTGAGGCCTAATCATATGCAGGCTGAAATTGCTCTCGTCTTAATCGCCATTTTATCTGCTTCACCACTGCGACATGCAAACTACGAATTCTTCTTATCGATCCACCAACTACTTGTTGTAATTTTTGTGGCAGGTGCTTGGTGGCATCTGTATATTGACATTTTGCCTTGGATAGTTTACTGCAACATCGCCATTACAATATGGACTACTGATCGCTTCTTCAGGATCCTCCCCATCTTGAAGAACAACATTAGGTGGAGAGGGAAAGGGTTATGTTGCAACATAGCTGAGGTTACCCTGCTGAAGGGTGGGGATGCTGTTCGGCTTAGTGTTGAACTCTCTACTCCCTTCAAATACAGGCCTGGAACCCATGTAGGTTTCCTCGTATGAATGTTTTTTTTTCTTATTGAGGATAAAATTGAATTGTTATTATTTTAGGTATACCTCTACGTGCCTCAACTCAGCTGGTGGCAATCTCATCCATTGTCAATCGATTGGTTATCCACAGAGGAATCTGCACAGATGATTGAAATAACACCCATGCCCCCGCGGTTAGAGACCCAAAACATGGCACCCACCGCGTCCATTACTGAAGCTGCCCCCCATTCGCAAAGCCAAGCCTCTGCCAACAGAAACCATCATGCCCCAAGAGGTCCATATAATACAAGTAAATACCACTCAGGCATAAACGCAGTACAAGTGTTCCTAGCAACCGTCTCACCTGATGGAACTGGTATGCGACAAATGACATATAGCAATGGTGAGAACAATGAACAGGATGGCGACCCGCATAGGCCACTACAGGCAAATATGGGAAGCCCTATCATACCCAATTCAACCTCGCTTCCAGTGAAGCATCGTGAACTTGTTGCGAGTGCTACCCCGAAAAAGCCTATCATGCACTTCATCATATCGAAACAAAGTAGTTTCAAAAAGGCACTCTACGATTTTGCGCAATCTGCAGCTGCAGCAGCTGATCTGGAAAAGCCCGAAAAACAGTGTGTCTTGAAGTTTTTGGACTTGGTCAAGGGCCCCAATGGTGGGCATCATTCATTCGATTCATTCGGAACAGTAGTCCTAGTTGCTGGGGGTGTTGGTATGACTCATTGTTTGGGTTATATCAAACATCTATTGCACTGATATAATAATGGAACTGTAGCTACCCAGAAGGTGAAATTGGTCTGGGTTATTAGGAAGAGTGACCATATCCATTGGGTCTCCGATTGGCTTGAAGAGATTCTGTGGATGCCGCTTTGTCGCCTGGTGCTCGAGATCGATATCTATATTACCCAGCCCAGAGGTACAACTTGTGGGAATGGATGGGCGGGCCTCAGTGGGCTTGTCAAGGTTTACATCGGGAGGCCACAGTTCAAAGCTGTTATTGAGAAAGTTGTGAGATGTAGCATTGGTGCCTTGGCGGTCACTGTGTGCGGCGGTTGTGCCGTGAGTGACTCGGTCAGAGCCGCCACACTCAAGTTTGTGGACCAAGCTACCATTGACTACTCTGAAGAGAGTTTCACTTGGTAAGTTCCCAATACAACTGGGTATTAATGCTTTATCCAGAATCCTCCTTCTCACTTAGGGATACATATTTTCTTTTTTCTACATCTTTTGACATGGCCCATGAGAAAAATTAATGGTTCACCCGCCCTTGATTTTTTAATTTTTATTGGAGTTTCCTATTCACTTCGGTATACATAGGCATATTAGGTATACATAGGCATATTAGACGTTGGCTCTGGATTTCCTTCCTTTCTTTTCTTCTCTGATTGCCAATGGGAAACTAGCAGCCCGCTCGGTCCTTTTTGTTTCTTCCCCACTTACCTCTCCAGCCCCGCTTGAATCCTACCTTTTTTTAATACCCTGTGGCTGCTGTAAATACCTCCGACTCTCAATCCTGTAATTAAGTGCTGTCAGTCACAAACCTGTTCAACTCTGGGTTCTATGAACTTTACCTGATATATCTACCAGCGCCTTTGAAAGCAAAAGTTATTTAGGCAGAGTTTCCTACAGCTTCAACCCCTCCATTAATCTGGCAGGGTTACAAACGAGCGATAGGATCAAAGGTATCATACCCTATTTCGAATCTAAATGCTCAGATCTGTATTTTCTCCATTGTTGGGTGTCTCTATGCATGGGGAAACAAAACCGCCGAATCACACCCTGTGCAGAAGTGATAAAAGGAAATATGATATTAGTTGCTAACTTTGTATGTCGAAATTCCAAAAAATATAGTGGGGTACTACCCGAGTGCCAGTGCGGGCACTGTATAGTGCAGATAGTGGCAAGAAGAGGTTATCAAAGCGTGGTAACAACTTTCATCCGAACACAATACCCCTATCCACCCAGTCCAGAAGCCTTCGAATAGCTCTTTCCATTTCCCAAATACACTTTCAGAAAGATCATGTAATAATATCATACATCTCCAGCACTCCCAGCAAGGTCCTCTCAGCCTCCTCCAAGACCAGTCAGTAAAAAGTCCATTCTACAATAACATAGACAAAAGAAACAGCCTTCGGCTGCCTTCTATTATAACATGGTAATTCCAAAACTAACACTCCTCCCCCACCTGCGTGAAGTTTGATGATGGTTGTTGTTCCTACGATATCAATTGACGATCTAGTGAATATGTTATCTTACGGCTCCCATCCTTGATACTGAAACAATGACTTTCGGCCAGGTGAGTATAATAATTTTCCCAACTCCTTACTCGTTATGTCAAACAAGCAAAAGGGATCCCAGTAGGAAATGACAGAGGAGTAGGAAAACAAACAGCAGAACTGGAGGTGGGGGTAATCACAGCTCAAGCAGCAGGAACCGATATAATATGGTCGAGGAAAGGAATCAGGAGAAAACAGTAATGATAAAGGAGTTCAACCATTAATAAAGACAAAGAGAGGAAGTCTATGCCTATTCACATCTACGAGTTCTCGTTCTCGCTGTTGTCCCTAATTACTCTAGTTGCTCACATCCCTTAAAAGCCTACCATCCCCACTAACTTGCGGCTGATTAATCCCAGCCACTAGTATGATACCACCCCTACGATAATATATAATATTGATTACTAATTCTTTATATTACAACTCGAAGTACTTGTTAGTGGGAATATAAAACCTCAAGATTCAAATATCCTAGGACTGTATTGTATCAGGTACAAGACTATAATATGAAATATTGTTTGCTTGTCATACCGTACTCAGAGTTCGACCAGGGATTGCAGACATAATTGGCCGGATTCAAACACCGGTAAATTGAGGAACAACCCTTGCGATCCAAGGCAGTCTCGTTCCCAATTGGTCGTCGCTGCAACATCACGGTAGCGAATCGAGTAGTAGTCGGCACTGTAGATACGGTTTATCTAAGTACTCGGGGGTAACTTAGCTGCATTATCTTGAAAAGTAGCCCAGCTTTGGAAGTCTACCGCGGAATCAATGTCGGTGTCTATTGCTCTTTTTTAGAGAGAGGTGGAAATATGCACTACTTGGGATGATCTATGGCTCCCTCCTCTCCGTGTCCGTGCCCGTTGTACAGTTGTACAGCCCTTGGACATAAGAATTGCCGACGATGCCTTATGAATTCGTCCCCTGTACTTAATTACAAAATTGCAATTTCCTTCGGCCAACGACACAGCATGGGCATGATCCGGTTGAAATTTGGGTTTAGTGAAGTCAAGATATGCCTCTAGTACTTTGGGCCCTTAGATACTTAATTGCTGTGGATATCATACGGTTTCGTGGTTGCACCAATGGCCAATTTTGGTGTAAAAAGGGTAGGTGACGATAATATTTGTCACCGAACTGTGGTTCCATCGTGATTCCCCTGTTTTCACGTGTCATGTTCAAGCTGGGCCAGCGATCACTCCTCCCAGATATTTCCTTTGCACCTTCTCTATCTTGTTGATCATTTGTTACAAATCACCTTTGTCACTCATTATGAATTAGAGTGGAGGACTCGACATACCCGGCCCAGCATACAAGACCTGAGGATCCGCATATATGGCCCGCATTAATCGGTGGAGAGCGGAGGATAAATGGGAATACAGGTGGAATGGAAGATTGAATTCTCCTGTTGTTTTAGATCACCCAAGCTCTTGCCACTTCTCTCACTTCCCTGAAGCCAGGAACGTTGAGATGGGAAGATTGCTGTATTTTCTACATTAACCCTCTGCAGTAGGTGGAATGACTCTTTGATGTCAAACTAACTTTATTAAAACTTCTGCCCATTCAATAAAATGAGCTGAAAACATGCAGTACAAAAAGCGCTCCTGTAAATTCTGTACTTATGATTTAACAACGGAAGGGATTATCTCTTGCTCACTGCAGACTGGGGCCCAAAAGATTGGTATGCCCATGCTGTAAGTAATATCTGCCGTCCATCAACAAGACTGTTTGGGCCACCCACTCGAGGCCCTGCTGACACTACAAGGGATGGGTGTGGGGGGGTGAGAAGGGACAGCTTAAAAGGAAGAAGAAAGGAAAGAAGGGCGAACCAAGATAACTGGAGAAAAGAAAAAAATGAGAAAAAATGAGACAAAAGACGGATAAAGTATTACCTGGAGCGGGGAAAAAGGGAAAACAAGAGAGAGGCCATAAGATACAAGAAGACAAAAGGGCAAAGGCAAATAAATAACCAAATACATACAATAGGTAAGCTGGTTTGGGGGCGAACTCATATCTACTACATTACCCACATCAGTGATTCTCCTCTACATCTCAGGATGAAGATGCTTTTCTGCGTTGCAAAGACACTTCAGCCCTCTACCAATGAAGTACCCCTCCCCATAGCTGGTGGTTACTTCCTCGAACATAGCAATATCTTTGGTAACGCGGTACACTGAGAGCATCTTACCACGGCGAGCGATATGATCGATAACACAGTTCGAATCACAAGAGTGATTGACAAAGCGGGTCCAATTACCTGAGCGCAAATCGTTAGCTATCGCTCCCGGAAGGGCAGGAGGAAGGATGGAGATGAGTAGGAGTTACCGTAATGGTTCGAAGTTGTACTATAGGAGTCTCTTTCATGAGCCTTTTTATGCCCCCAAAGGACGTAAAGGTCGTCATCATCATCATCGGACTCACGGTTAGATACCAGCTCTCCAATGTACTCACCAATTATTTCTCCAGCTTTAAAACGCTACCCCCTAAGTCAGTATAACGCCGCATGATAACAAATCATCATAGTTGTCACCACCATGAGGCTAAGGAGAAAAGAGAAAACAGGAAAGAAAGAGGGGACTTACCTGCAATGCTCGAACTCCAGTCCCTCTCCCAACAGTACCGACCATCTCAACTCTAGCAGGGGACCAATTCTCCAGGTTACAATGACACTCCTCAGACGTCTTCCCACAAGCTCCACACGGCTGGGCAGTGTCAAAAGCCCCCCTCCTAAGCCTAGGGTCCCTCGCAAAAGCCCTCCCATCATTCCCTATCTTGGTGTAATCACCTACCTCGAACGTCGTGTTGTGTCTCTCGGCAACTCTAGCATTAGGATCACTCGGTACCCTCCAGTTGTGATAATGTCCATCATAACCGATCCTCTCTTGGTCCGTCAGGACTTTGTCCGCATCTGAAACTGCGTCACTGAACGATTTGTACCAGCGGGTGTGGAAAGAACCAAGCAGTTGGATGCTCATAGCGTTGGCTTTAATAAGCTTCACAAGCTCTCCCCAGCGAGCGAGGTTGGCAGCGCGAGAAAAGTTCCGGAAGCATGCGGAGTGGAGAAGCACTGCAACAGTCTTCCACCCGCACTCATACGCGAGACGCCAGTACCTAGACCAAACAACTGCGAGCGCAAAAGCGCTATGGTAGCGAGCTTGGGGATTGGTAGTTCCTATGAAGCGACTCATTAGCATGCCCGCTCTCTCGTGATTCCCATCGATCACTGCTTCCGAAGCACTTCCAGAGAGAGTTTCTCTCCCCACAGCCGGCTGGAAGTGGAACCCTGTGGCGTGAACACTAGTCCAATAAGCCCCGGCCAATTCCGACACGACAGTTTGGTGGGCGGAGTCGTTCATTCCTTGGAGGAGGAAGTCTGTCAGTACCGTAAAGTTCTGCGAAACATCTTGGGGTTGCCGTTCAATGTGCCTGAGGGGTGGAGCTGTTGCAGGGTCTGGTGCTGTGTAGTTCACTAGATCGAAGATGTCGCGGTAGATCACTTCCATTGTATCTATTATTGAGCTCATCACTCGTCTCTTGACCTCTTCGGTGGGGTTGGCCGGCTGGTACTTGCGTTTCCTGGAAGCAACTCCGGAAATTGCAGCAGGGAAGATGGCGTTTTGTCCGTGTGTCATTTTGATTTGCGAGGCGAGGGTTGGTGAGTTATAGGCTTCTAGATTGTGAGTTTAGGTGGGTATGGCGTCCGATACTGTAGTACACTAAGGCTGAGAGGATGTGAGATCAGTGGTGGGGATTGGCTGGACGGTAGGCGATCTGGAGCGGTTTTATGCTCTGTCGGTGTATTTTCAACATACTTATGAACTGAGCTTTTCAAATAATTCACACAGTCTCACTTGATATCATCTTACTCTATGCTGAGAATTTTATGGTATGTTTGAATGTGACACAAGATTTACGACACTATGTGTAGTTAATGCTAATGTCCTCAAATCCTAGAGTGGCATAGCTCTAGTGTCGGGATGATGCTTTTAATCCTGCTAGAAGATTGTATGTTCAGTGGCAGCATCAATCATCCTGCAACCAGGATATCTGACTGTCAAGCTTTCAGTGCTAACATACGACGAGTCTTCACGACACCCCAAACATCAACCACAATTGGAACCAATCACCAGCCACCACCAGAAACTCGGATCACACGCTATAAGTTATGGGCATATAGTACCCGAACACTAGCCAGGAGTCCCACCGCAACATTTGGCGGGAATTGACCCAATCGCATTTCCAACCCTAGACCTACCTCCCAGCAAAGAAGTGGTTCGCCGAGCATTTTTTTTAAATTAGCCGACCAGCTCCTAAGCCATTAGGCCATAAGAGCTAGCCGAGGATATTCTTTCTTCTTGATCCTTTAACTACTTCTTCAGAAAATAGACAGTTCAGGCACCTGACACTTTATCATTGACAAAAACATGACATCGGTATCCAATCATACTACTCTCCCATGATATCGATAGAACGAGGAAGGGGGGGGTTCCAGTAATATCTGCGCTCTGTGTCCGAAATACTCGCTTTCCTTGTTAGAGGACAAATGCTCCCCTAATTCTATTGCCGGTATCCCTGATCTAACTATTCTTTGGTACATGAAAGAGCAGGGATAAGGCCTTTGTATGGTAAATTATCTGTGCTTGTCTCACCGCCCATACAAAATTCAGACCCGGATGTTCTGGTCCTATGTCTGTTATCACATGCTTTGGAGGCTCCCGAAAAAAAGTCTGGAAAACCACACGGAATAGCTAGATCCCCCAAATATGGTAACAAGACTCCTAAATCTGAGACCATCCCACCATCTGTGCTAACCTGCCTTCCTTAACGCATTATCCGGCTAGAGTCGCAATGGGGCTAGAACAGCCAAACAAAATTTGTCCCAATAGGCGGGCGAGATTCGTAGGAAAGCTTCTCCTAGAGTCAGATTTAGCGATAATTTACTTCAGAGCACTATTTCTCCTCAGGTTTTTACCTTACTAGGGAAAGAGCTTCTTGAATGGTTCTTCTCTCACTCACCTATTGGGCCACGATTCGTTTGGCCGCTCTATAAGTTGTCTTATTTCGTGTTTAACCAGGCAATGCAGTACTTGTTGTCTCTCCTCAGAAACACCAAAGCCCCGGAGACATTTCTGCCCCGTCACTCGCTCTGCCACCCCGAACACTCTCCCAATAAAACTCAGCCCCGGCCTTAACCATTTGAACGCGACACCCACGCCTTCCCCACCCACTTCCAAGCTCCGAACCCGGAGCCATCTAGATCGCACTCAAGACACCAAAGTATTTTTTTTCATTTTTTCCCCTCCTCCAAACACTCTTAGATACATACCACACCAACACCACCACTAAACAACCCGTGCAAGGCAAGATAGATTCCCATTCTAATCTCGAGCCCTCGCTCTCGGTCTCTGCTAGATAAATCATTGGGCTGGTCTAGGATTGTTCGCCAGCCCCCCCACCAGACCGTGCAAGAGAGTCCGGCACAGCACAGACTGGGCTCGCATGGCGGTATAAAAAAGAGGAAAAAAGGAAGAGAAAGAGAAAGAAAGAAAAAATAATAGTAATGTACTCTTCCGGGTCTCACCCGTCAGGCCTTCTTTTGTGGGGATTTGGCAATTGTGATTGCAGAGCTTCCGGTGAAGGTAGCCTGCAGGCGATAGCAAAAGAAAGTGAAGACTGATAACCGGAGAAGAAAGGCGATTGCTCGATGGTTGTAATTGCTCGGTTTGATCAAGTACAAAAGTAGTGATGAACGAAGACTGGTGGGCGATTCCTCTCAGATGAAGAAAAATTCCCGCGATGCTTGTTGTTCCTCAGAGCTGCCGTCACCTGTCTTAACTAACATAATGTGTGATAACTAAAACGTCTCCTTCTCTATTCCGTAAAAACCTACGCAATCGTCACCAAAGCCGATAGAAAGTCATAAAGCCAATCTCACGCGCCACAGCCATTAAATAAATACCGACCCCCGCACCGCCGACGGAACTCTCACTACATTAATAGTCTAAGCTATTGAGCCGTGATTTGTTCTACAATCTAGCCCGGAGCATGCTTGAGAGGAAAAACACTGGTGAGTGGTGCGCCACTTATTTGCTTCTAATAGATTTTATTATTATTTTTATATCTATATTGCTATTATCATTTCGTATTGTCTTGAGTCGAGGTCCATGCGTTGAAACGCTGGGTACTGCAACGATGATTTTCGCCCCGAGGCAAGATAATTCCCTGGCCGGGTTCACAGACCAACAAAGAAGAGCCAAACAGGAAGAAATGATCAAATCCGAGGAAAGTAGTCAAAGGAACTGAGTGGGGCTATCACCGCTCACACAATCGGAACCGTTGAACCTTCGTCGATGACTATCAAGAGAAAACAAAAACGAACGCAACTGTTGTTTTTGGAACTAAAGAACGGCGGTTGTAGAAATACCAGAGACCCCAGCGTGCGGCAGGCGGTTTAGATTGGCATTTGTTAGACAGATGTCGTCCGGGGGACTCTTAGTTTATTGCTTCTTTTTTGCCCTTTGGCCTGTACACCTTGTTAAATCTAGAGCAAAGTCCCAGTAAGGTTTAGGGGTTTGGAGCGGTAGCTTCAAAGGTGGCTGGGGGAGGGGTGCTTTCCCCCCCCCTCTCCATCGCGTTTAACTACAATCGCGATAACGCAGCGCCGTTTTGGCCACATGAGATGAGAAGCACACGTACATCTCGGCACAGTGCTCCGACAATTAAACATACACCTACCTACCCGTACAAGGTGCTGATCATGCAGGTACTGTACATGTGAAAGAAAGAAAGGGCAATTACTTACTCCATATATACCCCCCCACCTCCAGACAAAAGTAGAGGTCATTCATGTCCATCTTTGTTTCTTGTCTCCCTTTTAGTGAGGGTTGTATGCGCTCTTGTCTGGAATGATATCAGATGAACTATTTCGAGTTATTTCCCAGCGCCCCTCACTCTGGTCATCCCCCACCCTTTCTAGATGAATTGAGATACTTTGGGAATAATTGGGCATTCCTTCGCGACCTATTTTGGACTGAAGAATCGCGTAGCGCGCTCTTTGAAAGGGCTTCTTGCACCCATTTCTGCTGAGAGAACCCCTTGCTTCAGTTGTCTTCCCATCTAGCTACTACCCCACCTATCCATTTTCAGCGAACGTGATGGGCTCTACTGCGCGACCCTCTGTACCTAATACCGTAGACTTCACCAATATTTACGACTTTCTTGACCAAATGGGGCCAAGGTATATTGGACTGGAAACCCTCTTTGAAGGAAGGAGGGAGAGTGGCAAAATGGTCATGAAGGAAAGGGCCCCCCTTTCATTCCACCTTTTATCATCGAGGGCTCTTCCCCTTCAAAAACGGGGAGACATATAGATTCCTTCTAAGAATGAAAGGCCCTTTTTACATCACGAGAACCTCCTTTCTACAACTCGACTCTCTCCACTTTACCTTTTTGCATTTCTTGGATCGTAGGAAGTGCCCCCCCCCTCCGTTCTTCAGATATTTTGTTCCTGCAGGATTTGGTTTGGAATTTTCAAGGGAAAGTGGAGAGGAGTAAAAGTACCTTTGTCCTACAATTCCGATACTCTTTATATTATCATTGGAGGAGCTTACTCACTTGCCCTCTTTTTTTCTTTCCTTCTCTTTTCTTACCTTCCACTAGTTCCGATCGTTCCACTCTCTCTTGGACTTGCCTTTCATTCGAATAGCCCACCGCCGGCTTTGCTTCAGTTTCTTTTCTTGTCCCTTGGCAGTTCTCTCGGTGTCACTCTTTTCACCGCCACTGCCAACGCTCTTTTTAGCTGTGTCCCCTCTATACCGTGCCCAGTTTCCTTAATATTTTTGCTTAATTCTTTTTATTTTATTTACAGCCTTGCAGGTGCCCATCCTGCCGCCCTACCCCCCCTCCCCAATCAGGCCGGGAGCCCCGTCCTGTGGTGACAGCAGTCCTACCCTTCAAAATATATTTCCTCTTCTTTCCCGGGTTAACTACCAGTTCCCCCCACACCGAGCCGGAAGCACTCATTCGCTCTTCACTCCGACGGCTCCAACTCAGCACCCCATCTCCCATATCCTAGTCGATATTACCATGCCCAACGGGGACCAGGGTCTAGACTGAATCTAAAGAGAGTTGCTACCGAACAGTTGATATATAAGGACTCTTGCATTTCCACAATGGAACTACTTCATTACTCGGCCATTGCCACCACCACCATCAATACTCCCACCACCGCTCCCACTACTGCCACTACTTCATATCACAACTCCCAGGAACAACAACTCCAACAAGAGGATGAGGATTACCTTCTCACACCAATACTCACTTCATCAAGATCATCACTGAGCTCAACCACATCCTCTCTTAGTAGTAATAGCAACAGACAACGAAGAGTGCTTGAAGAAACCTCATTGAATCCGAATCACTCTAGTCTTAACAGTCTTAATAAGCTGCACTCAGAAAATGTCCCTGGTGCGACTACTCAGCAGTCTTATAAAAGGAACCAGGATAAGTTGGAGCATAAGAAAGGTTCAAGAGCTGTTAGGGGAATCACAGGACCAAGGGCTCCATCACGAACACTTTCTGCTTCGGTGGTTCAGCGAGATCTAGTACCCTACCACCAGTACCGAGCAAGACAGAGGAGAGAGGCCAGTATGGAGGGGGAGTCCGTCTGGGACGAAGAGTTGGAGGAAGCCATCATGGAAGGTTTGTTCGGCACCTTCCCGATTTACTTCATTCAAGTAGGATATGGTTTTGTTTGGCTTTGGGCATTCGACTAATAGTATTTATGAGGTTCAGCCATGCAAAAGATTCCCAAGATTGGTCGACGAAAGTTGTCAATGGAGGGAAAGCCATGCGGAAGAAATGAGCTGATTGCAGACTACATCTTCAAAGTCACTGGAAAGCGGAGGACAAGGAAGCAGGTGTCGAGTCATATCCAAGTCTTGAAGAACCTACTACGACACAACTCAGATTGTAAGCCCAACCCCGGAGTCAGCCATGCCAAAAGAGAACAAGAATTAACATTCAGTGGATTATTGGACAGTCATGAAGCATGTTACAACAGAGAATCAATCTCCAGGATGGGATTCGGACTCCCGAGCTTGGGACTCGAACAATCCGGCAGATGTGGGGGAGCTAAGCCCTAGTGTCCATACTATTTGCATCCCCCCTAGTAGCGCCCCAAGCTCCCGCAGCAATGCCACAGACATAAGCCTGTCCGATAGTCCACCAGACTTCTTCACTCAGTTTCCTGATACGCCCAGAATCAGGCCGATCAACTTTGCAATGTGGGTCGGATCACCATCCCGGGTTGGAGGAGTGGACGGGTATTTTCACTCTTACACTAGACTCACCGAGCACAACGCAGTGCTACCTGCAGCGCCTATTCCGTCAATCCCCAAGTGGAGGACGCGCTTTCCTCACGTTGCGGATGTACTCAGCACCGAGTCATTTGAGACTTGCCCCCTGTTACACTTCCATTCCAGCGTCTCGGTCAGGTCTGAACTCCCGACGCAATCGTCAATCCTCTGTACAGAGTTCGAGATATCCTCGTCCGGCGGTAATATTGGTAGTGGTATCAATAGCATCAATGGCGCAGCCTGTAACTCTCACCATGCCCCATACCACCATCTGCAGCTGTCGCAAGAATGGGAGTGTATCACCCGCATATACGCACCTGGCAAGAAGGTATGGGAGCTGTCACAGAGAGTCGATGCTACCGAGATAGATGGTAGCAGGAAGCTTACTCTCCCATTCGCCTCTGATTTTTGGGCTGCATTCTACACCAGACTTTCGTGTTCCTTGCAGTCCGCAGCTGCATCTCCCCACCTCCATCAGCCCCAATCAGATCTGGCGGCCACTGGCGACCAAAAGGAGAAGCTGCACCCCAGAGGTGCTAAAGAGTGCAGGGCCGCGATTAAAGGTATTACCGTCGTGCAGGAACTATTCTGTTTTACTCCGAATATCACCACCTCAGCCTCATCTGTTGCAAGGAACAGAGAACGGGCCGCTTTATTTCTCTGGGACTTCAGCAAAGAGGAGGCAGGCCAACCGGGGAGGACCACCTGGCGGGTGATTATTCCCCCAAGCCCGGTCCCGAGGGCAGGTGTATTGACAAATTCTCCGAGCAGGGTGAGGGGAGGGGCAATGCCCCTGAACGAGGTAAATGCAGACGTGAAACTCAATGAGGGAAACGGGGGTGAAGGGGGAGTGTGGGGAGTAGCACAGATGCCCCTGTCACCATTCGATCCGCTGTCGCCAATATCCCTATCTTCATACTACACTATGGCTTCCCTCCCACCTTCTGCTATAGTCACGCCAACGACAACTTCCTCAGCAGTCGCTTCTGCGAGCATATACTCTCCCGTGGTTTCCACCGCTGCTACGACCCATGGCCCGTCCCCGGCTTTGCCTCTAGCTATGGGTGATGTCAATTTCGCCTTCGATATGCAAGCCCATCATCAACCCTCCTCACTCGCTCCCTTCAACACCGGCCTCCTCTCATCATCCACCAGAACTGCTTTTTCATACCCTTCCGATTACTTCACTTCATGGCCACAAGGGTTTTCTCCTATATCGGATCATGGCCGACTTTACTCAGTATTAGAGAATAAATTAGCATAATGTTTTTTCTTTCCTTTCAAGCCTTTCTTTCTTCTCCTATGGGGAGTTTGTTGATGGAGAGCGGAGGTGGAGTGGAAGTGATGGGGATGCGGTCATACTGTGTTATTGTATTGTAGATGGCGGTGGTATTTTTTCCGTTTTTTTATTTCCAGTTTCTTTCTTCCTTTTCCCTTTTGCTGCATGTCGTCTACAATGGTGTTTTATGCCTTATCTGCTTTTTTTCTTCTGCTCCTCACTTGCCGTTTCCCTCCCTGATTGTATCACTTATCCTCATTGAACTGTACATATAAACAGGGGATCTTGAGGGGGTGTATGCGCTTGGATGGGTTGGGTGAGTGGGTGTGGGAATTCCGGGGGGTGTTTGATTTGGCTTCTTCTTCATTCATTACCTGTACTGTAACTAATTTCTTGTGTTCAGGCTACCCGTAGTATCCAGTCAGTTAGTATTAGTAGCTTTTGCTTTCCTTACAGCACTGCCGTACCGCTCAACCTGGTTAGCTCTAGGCAGCTTACAAATAATGCACAACATAACACAACACTTCTGTTAGATATCCCACTTCCCTTTGAAAGGACCAAAATTCGTTAGACATAAAAAGATAGGAAAAACGGAAAAGAAATTAATTTCTGCGGTCTCCGGCAGTCCATGCCGCCATCAATGATGCCCGGCCCCCACTCAAGCTACTTGTAAGTACAGTGCAGATGAACACTTGTGATCTCCGCGCTTGGCCAATCAATCTCTTCTCACCTTACCAATACTCACCTTGTTTCTGGTACAAGTACTTGGGTGTGAGGGTAAGTGATCGGAAAAAAAGTGGTGGGTGCAACACCACTTTTTTTCCGATCACTTTTTGCTCCATGCTAGTACAATACAGTGCGCTATCCGGGTAAGTTCAAGTACTGTATGTAAGGATAATCCGGCAAATGTAAAGTGTTCCCCTTCTTTATTTCTTCTTTTCTTTCTTTCCATGAACACGATGGGGGGGGGGTTTGGATACCGGTACCTTCCTTCCATCGGGCACTCTTGAGGGTAATCTATTAATTCCCTTTTCCCTACAGTATTGTCGAGAGTTTTCTCTGGGAACGCAGGTGCCGGAGAGGAAACTTTGTTTGTCTTTTTTGTGGGTATCGTATTATAGAAAAGTCAAGTTCTCCCTTTTTGTTTCCCGGGCCAAGCCCACCGCTCACACAACCCACGATCCATGCAAGTGCTTACAAATCATTCTGCGCCCGGAAGTTCTACCTCCTGCCTTCCCCACTAGCTAACTAAGAACCTTCTCGCACCCATGACTATAAAAAAATGAAATCTCTA
>Ga0307517_10003676_pt1 | contig 23844 bp, 31 predicted proteins | sample 23_EM_MG_FD_194515 | JGI IMG/M metagenome (GOLD analysis project Ga0307517, IMG submission 194515) | Populus trichocarpa ectomycorrhiza microbial communities from riparian zone in the Pacific Northwest, United States - 23_EM | ecosystem: Host-associated > Plants > Roots > Unclassified | place...
CGGAATCGACCAAAAAACCCGAGGTCGGATCGCGGTGCGGACATAGATGGCAGAAATTTCTGCGGACATAAGTGCCAAAAAAGGGTCATTTTGGATCGAACCTCTGACAGCATATAGCAGGGTCCTATACAGACCAACAGAACGTGAGCCCAAGACAGCAATTTTCCTCTTTTTAAAGGTATTGGCCACAGCCATTGTCCTACAGATGGTGGGGAGAGAAGGGAGGGGTTATAAAATGCTTGATGGAAGGATAAAAATCGCACTTTTTATACGATTCATGTGGACTGGCCTGGTGACCATGAGAGCTTGTACGTCTACACGTCCGCGGAACGGGGATCAGCCTCACGTGGTGAACTATCTGAACGCGTTTATGGTAATTTTGGGTTTCTTCCATCTCAACCATGTCCACCCCCAACGACTCTCCCGCTGCAACGTCCATACAACCCCTCCATAACCCATCTTTGGCTGCTCAGGTCGTTGTACCTCAAGCACCCCTTGGCAACGTCGCAAATCAGGCACCAGGCATGGGGGCGAAAGCACTTCTCGCAAAGAAGTTGGCAAAGAGCCAGTCAGTGACTCCTCGCACGCGTTTTCTTTTTCGCACTGATCGCCCCTTGCAGTAATCACACATACGTCTCCCCAACGGATAACCTCGTCACTCCAGTCACCCAGAAACTTAATGCGGCCAAGAAAAAACATTTCACCAAGTCCGTTTCTCAAGTCTCCCAAATCAACTTTAATTTAATATCTGCCTAGGTCGACCAAACCGGTGCAACTCTTCTCTCTTGCCAAAGAGAACCAGGAATCTAGCGAGGGTGAAGAAGATACTGACAAGGCAGCATTACTGGAAGAGTCGCCGTCAAAGGATACTAAGATGGTCGTCGATGACGAGAATCCGTTCTAGAGCACTGATCTTCACACCTATCTGGCTGGTCCCATGTCCGGTATCTCTGGATGATACTGTCTTCATACTCTATCCGATACTCTGATTCATTCGCTTTGCAATGTGTTGTAAATCTCCTTTGTACTATCCATGTATCTTCAATAACGACTTCCGGGAATATTTTCCCACGACTATATATTATGTACATCCAGGCTGCCGCGTGTTCAAACATTCATATACCTCTCACATGGAAAACTCGCCCAATCCAATTCCTCCGATTCTTGATGGCTTTAGGATTTTTGTTGATGATCTAGTGGATGAGGGTCTCCTTGGAGGACAATTGTCTACACAGTACGTTGTTGTCATGTATTTTCTTCGACGCTGATTTCATACAGGCAAGTACAAAAGCTCCTTACTAACCTTCCTAGAATCCAGGAAAAGGAACTCTTGGATACTGGAGAAAGCGGTGCCTATTTTCTATCTCCCTCGATTAATTATCATCTCAAGGCTCCTTATCCCGACCTTGGAACCTCTAGACTCGAGTTGTTCAATCTGCTTCACGCCTTATCTCACAATCCTCACAGAGGAAGAAATGGCGCTAGCTATGGACTCTCCTGCTCACCCAGTTGAAGAGTTGGGTGTGACCAAACTTTCCCAGCCATGGCAATGTGGCCATCTATTTTGTCGCAGAGAGTGAGGCTGACAACTTGAATTATTCACTCGGTAGATCTAACTGGCACTTACAGTATCACAAAGTGGATTACAAGCGGTGTGGGTCTAATCAAAACAATGTGCTGGAGGATACAATTGACCATTCTCACAGCACGCATCATGCCCTATGTGCCGACGGCGATTGGTTGAAGACATAAACGGGAGAGAAACCGTCTTAGCAGATATTGCAGCAACTGAGGCGCAGATACGGAACCTAGAGGTCCTGTTGCGCGAAAGGGGTATCGACGCCAGGCCAGAAACCCTTACCCCAATCAACTCAATCCAATATTTTCCATATCTTCCTGCGAATTCGATGCCAAACGACGACGACGACCGGCAACAACTTTCTGGCATGTACTCATAATTAGTACCTTTGATTTACATATTATAATTCATCCAGAACTTGACCGCGACCAGTTTGTCATGGTTTTACAGAATGCTCAGTGGCAAGCCGTTTTCACAGTACTAGTGGTCAAAAAAAGAGTGCAGCAGAATCTGGTTCGGTGGTATCAGTGCGGGTGGGTACAATGTGTATGTTGGCCAGCCATTGTCAGCATACAATTAAAACCACCCGCGGCCCAATGAAATCCATAGATAGCCCCTAGCGCGTTTTGCGCACTGTTGGTCTTTGTTATGTTGTTCATCACACTAACGTCTGGATCCATGTGGTTCGAGGTCGACGTGTATGCAGAGCTCCTAGACTTGAAGGAGACCGCCAATGGGATGACTGAGTTTGAGCGGATGAGGTAACCAGGGTCGCGAAGGAGGTCAGGACGGGAAGACAAACGTTGGAGGCACCTGGAACAATTTGTTATCCCCTTTATTAGGTCCCTCTAAACCTCACAACTCTCCTGGTGTCACTAGTGCTACAGTGTTTAAGCACCCATCTTCCTTGTGGTGATCAGGACTATCTAAGGACCAGATGTTCCTTATATGACCCCCTAGAATGACGCCCAGCTTGCATACTGGCTGTACAAGACGGTCAATTGGAGAACAAGCAAGGAGTAGGACTAAGGCTGAGTATACATGCCACCAATTCCTGTTTTCGGGGCTGGCGGGTTAAACTCGTGGATTTTTTTGTATAATTTACAGTAGAGGAATAAGTATGTCCAGCTATTATTCCTCGATAGATCCAAATGATGAGAATGAGGCCGGTATTACTGAGCTTTCAGGCTCTCAATGGGTCTGGTATGTAGAAAGGTCCAAGTAAGCTGCGTTCGGTATTGTCCCAGTATGGTATGAATATTATTAACTCTTGCGGAAGAGCCTGAATAGGTTCCGTTTGACGAAGTAGAAGAGACACTAGAATCACATTGTTAACACGTCGTCCAAATCAATGAAGGAAAAACTCACCCCAATGAATCGAATCGCCGACAACGCGAATGTTGAATACAAGATAAAACTAAAGTAGGTGTTTTGTTTATTGCGCAATGCTACCTCGTCAGCATTGGAATCTGTGCTTTTAAGCCCATTGATATTCTCGATGGCGATGGCCAATGTGGCATTTGTTAACATCCAGATGGCTACCAACCGCGTGCGGAAGGTCTTGTTCTGGTCATCCATGTTGGGTTTCTCTGGAACCTCCTTCTGGACGACCTTCGTTATGGCACGAGTAACAGTCTCCTTAAAGGCTGCATCGACATCGGCTTGCACTTGGGTCTTGTCTTCGACAACAGCAACATCTGCATCCTGCGATTTGGAAGATGAAACGGATGGCAGCGCATCCGCTTTGTCACTCCCTTTGGTACCCCACGAGACCTGAAACACAAATTTAGAAGGAATGAAGAGGTAAATAGCATTAGAGACCTACATCATGCAGATTGCAAAATGCGTAAACATTGAGGACGTTGGTAAAGCTGGGCGCGATACAAAGGTATTGAAGAAAACTTGAGAACATATGCCATGGGTCACGCTGGAGCAATTTATAGAAATATCAACAAAGAAAGAAAAAATCAATCGAAAACACCAGACTTACGTATAGGAACGAAGCTAGGAAGTATATCCCTAAATTACAGGCGTCAAGGGTTGTTTTCTCTTCCTTCAGTGTTACTCACCAAATGTGGAAACCATGGCTGCTATCAAAGGGCCGACAGGTGGTTTGAAGATTGCCGTAAAGTTACCCACAAGATCGACTTCCTGAACCGCAGTCAATAACAATTGTAGAGATAACAAAAGACATCACGAACTTGGAAAGATTTTACAGTCAACCAGATCGAGCACACAAAAAGATATATAGAAAGGAAGGCATAGACCCTATTATGCAAATAAGTATGTGTAAAGCAATGCAGCTCAGATTTACGAACCAGAGGGTGATTGCGTACGGCAGTCTTTCACCCTTTGGACGGTTACCTAGGGCCAGAATGAACTGAAGCGCCAGGAATGAGAGGTAGATATATTTGAAAGCCAAGTTAACCCAGTGGGTCTGTAAGATGAGAGTGGTTCAGAATTGGAATCCTTCCTAGTCAGTCTGCACTCACAATTTCCGCGGTCCCAAAAAGATATATCTTTTGGTCTGGAAGTAAGTCAATGATGATGCTGAAGGTGAGCCACAGATTTGCTATTGCAAACCAGGAGAACACGAGAGAAAAGAGATTGTACTGGAATATATGTTGATTTTAAATTGTGGCAAAACTCCGAAGATGCGCACCAGTGCCTGGATGTGAAGGAATATCATGCGAATGAAACCATGGCCAGTTCTGTAAAAGGCGAAGAAGTGGACGAGGGCATACTGTTTGATGTGGGGTGAGCTAGAATAAAATAAAATAAAATTTTGAGAAGTAACATACCACTGAAGCCGCAAATGAACCATTGAGCCATCGTCGGCGTTGGCCAATCAATTCTACTGCGGTTTCGGGGACATCTGTTTCTGCCTTGCTTGGCTTGACATAAGTCAAGGTCCAGCGATCACCTGCCTTTGCAACAAGCTCGAAACAGAGGATACGATCCTCGGCTGGAAAAACACATCATGAACAGTTGAAAAACCAAGGACGACGCAAACACAAACCCAGGAACATGTTCTTGGTAAAGATATTCATTCCGTGGATACCCTTTTGTCCCAGGCGATCAGCTAGGGAGTGATCTCCATGGAAGTACTGCTCCAAAGGTCGTCCCAAAATTGCCCGGAATCGATAAGCCGAGAATGCACCAGGCAATACAGACACATAGCCAAAACTACTCTCCAGTGGTTTGTCTGCCGAATTCCTCTTTGAGTGAATTTCATCTCGTGGAAAAAGAAAACTTACCCAAGATGTTTGACATTTTGTATTCAAAATTTTGCGCCGCAACGAGGGGATTCAATAATTTCTTACCACCCTTGATCATGGCATGAATTTCGCCTAAATCATGTCAGTAATGTAATCGATTATAACCAATATCAAACAAGATAATTACCACAGCATCCACCAAGGTTGGCATTGTTGTAGAAAGCATCCCAAAGATGATAAATTGACTTGTGGCCAGGCTTAGTACCGGCATCGATAAGAACACAAATCTCCGGCTGTAAATAACGAGAAATGAGTAAGATGGGGTAAATCATATGGTGGTCACTGACGTTGAGTTGTTTCCCAATCGCATTGAAGAGCCATCGATGGGAATTGATTTTCTTTTGATTCTTTGCCTTGAGAACAAGAATGAGCTGGACTGGGACTAGATTTTTTGCATCGTTGGGTTGTGGGAGGACGAGTTGAGGTGTGGCATCAACGGAAAGCTGAGTGGTATACTGATCGAGAAGACATTAATATTGGGAGTTGATATATTCTCTTGGTGAACATGTAAGAACTAACCTCAAAGATGTGGGCAACGGTATCTTTTTCATCAACCTGCTTTTTCATCACGCCATCTTGATAAAGTCCGATTGTCGCCAGGATATCTAGAACACTCTTGTCCATGGGTTCAAGGCCATCAACTATAAGCGCAACTGTGATTTTTTTCCAGCCGGGGTTCCCTTCTTCTGCATTTCGACGCCAAAACTTGGATTGCTTCGTGTTACAGATGTCACGAATATTGAGCATAACGCCGTGGAGAGTTCGCGCATACAGAGTTTTGTCTTCATTGTATGACGTCACAGCAATTAAAATCTCAGTATCGCGGTTGTAGGTCTTTGTCCGTAGAGACCACCCATTGGCTTCCGTAAATTCATCTGGGTCGCATGTGGCGGCTGTGTACCTCATGTGCCTGGGATAGTCATCAGCTTCTTAATACTCATGTTCTGCGGAAGTGGGCTTACGAGAATTCAGTAGTGTTTACGGAAGACCATTTCGATTCTATTGCAGAATATACTGGTGTCGGGACAAGGTATTCTGCAATGAAATTTCCGTGGGTGAGCTTGACCTTGCGGGTTACACCACGTTTGATTGTTTGCCTCCGTCTCCACGCATTGTCAATGCCGTTTGTGGAAGTTGAGACTGTTGATAGAGGTCTGGCATACGGATCTCCATAAGTAAGTGGATCCACGGGACTGCAAAGGCGTGAGACTGAGGATAAAAAGTGGGAACAAGAGCGGGGCTTACGCAGGAGGGTAGAAACCACCTGTGAAGTTCTGGCCAGCATTTAAAGGCTGTTTTTCCACATATTCGTCGTCGTCATACACGTCATGGCCTTCATGAGGGATGTGCGATGTGCTGTCGTACGGGTGAGGCATCGAGGGTACGCCAAGAGGGTCCGGTTCATTGAAATGGATTTGGTGAGGACGGTCTGCGAATGGGTCACCAAAGGGCTCCTTTCCTGAGGACGGGGGATGGTTGTCGGTCATTTGGTCTGTGATGGGAGCGAGGATGAAAGGACAAGGACAACCAACAGATTCAGAATTTAACTGTGCTGTTTGTTGCAGGCAATGCCATCACGTGCGCTTTCTCCCTTGGCGGCTGCTGGCTGCCGTGCTGGGCCATTACTCGGTACTTGTCATGATTCAGGAGGCGTCTGGCATCCACCTCATCGGATCGTTCAACATACCGCTTGGCAGCCGACGTCGCAGGGAAGTCTGTCAGAAATTTCCCTCTTGTCCTTTTCAAAATATCAACATACGTTTTTCTCAACTAAATCTTTGTTAGATCAAAGGATTTCAACTTGCGGGTCATAACCTCCGCCTTGAGAAGTATTATTTGAAACATAGAAGTAGCAACAGGACCCGACCAGTATTCCTTAATTCTCCATAAAATCCCCACTTGGCCGGGAAGAAAGTGATGCCATAGGACACTACTATATGCTGGAGGTCCGATCCAAAACGGCCATTTTTGAGCATTTATGTCCGCATCACGATCCAACCTAAATCGAACATAAAATTCATTGAAAAACATTTGCATAATGAAAAATAAAAGCACATGAACTAGAGGGAAATGCACCTGTTAAACCACATATCAACCTCTGGATTGCCATCCAGTGTGTGGAGCTGCGCCATCCACTGGCAGGACTTGCATTTTGAGTCCTTGTCTTCCGGCTTTACAGCGGATTCAGTCCGTACATGGCGGTGATATTTCTTCCTTGCCACAAGCAGCAAGTTGGGGCACATGCTCATTTTTGGTAAAGTACCAACACTAGAGGAAATGCCGCCGTTAGCGGCGGAAACCTTGCTTGAGTTGCTACTATTACAATTGTTAAACTGAAATATTAACATCTGTCTACATTTACAGTTCGTTGCCATCTGGGGAAACAGCATTGAGCGATGAAGCAAAAGCAAAACTCGAAATGTTCTGGAAGCTAACCAAGTACCTTTTTGTGGATGAAATGTCCATGTTGGCGAAGGATTTCTTCGTTCTTCTCTCTCGCAATGCCAGTATAGGCAAAAGAGACTTGGATAACTCTTCATTCGGAGGCATCAATGTTGTAATCCTTGGAGACTTTCGTCAGTTTCCACCTGTTGCGCGTTCAATTCAAGATGCACTTTACTATCACTCGAATGTAGAAACTGACTCCCTTCAATCACAAATTGGTCGCTCAATCTACGAGGAATTTCAAACGGTTGTTACTCAAGGAGCAAAAGCGAGTGTCCGACCCTATCTGGCTTGGATTTCTGCACCGTCTCCGGGCAGGACAAGTGTGTGACGAGGACTTAAAGATGCTGCGCTCGTTAATTATAGAAAACACAAACAATATGACTGCTGATTTTTCAACTCACCCATGGAAACACGCAGCGTTAGTAACCCCTCGACATGCAGTTCACAAACGACGGAGTGATGAGGCGCTTCGCAAAGTCTGTTGAGAGAACGGCAGAAGGATTTATGTATGCACAGCCGACAACACATATCAAGGGCGACCTCTCAACATAAAAGAAAAGTATTTTTTATAGAGAGCCACCGGACAAAAAAGGAAGTCGCAATCGGCATGAGGGTTATGATCACAGAGAATGTGGAAACGGGCCTCAACATAACCAACGGCGCCTGTGGAGACTTGTGGGAACAGTTCTTCATGAAGACAAACCACCGATAGCGAGGGAGTGGTTGTCAAGCTGAGGTATCTTCCTGCTTATATCCTCGTCAAACTTTCACGGACGAAAGGATCCAAACTCTCCGCATTGGGTGACTGTGTAATTCCTATGGAACCATCATCAACCACATATCGGACGACAATGACAACAAAGGGAGGAAAGAAGGGACCACGCACTGTTCAAAGATGCCAATTTCCCATCACAGCAGCTTATGCCTTCACGGATTATCATTCTCAAGGTCAGACCATTTCCTATGGATTGGTCGACGTTGTTCCTCCACCAAGGGGTACACTTAGTCTCTTCAACCTTTATGTTGCACTAAGTATCAAGAAGTTCCAGAAGGGATACAATTCGCCTGCTGTGATTTTGACGATGACATGTTCAGGAAATCTCATGGTCCAGCATTGTTGCAAGAAATTGAGCGACTGGAGAAGATGGATTCGGAAATAAGGCCTGGTATAGGGGTGTGGCTTTGGTGCTGTAGGGTAGGACATAGATAATTGTTGTTCGCGTGCACGGTGTAGTGACCCCAAAAATGTCCGCACTGGGACCGAACCACTGACAGCATAAAATAGTGTCCTGATGCCATTCACATGGTCGATTTCTCTGGGATACTCAGTTCCCGGCGTGGTAAATATAAACTCTCCGACATCTCCTACCAGTAACCAACCAGTAACCCTCCACCACCTTAAACCTTTGACCTCCATCAATTCAGAGTGTTAATCATGTCTACTGCACCTATTATTCTCTACCGGTACGTCATTATCCTCTGAGTTAAACTTGGGTTTGAACACACCCAGATATGATGCCTCCCCGTTTTCTCATAAAATTGACAATGCCCTCGCATTAAAGAGGATTACACACGATAAAGTTAATGCATGTAACGTCCAAGGTGGATCAAAAACCCACACCCTCACAAAATTTGCCCCTCGCCTTAGGTGTCCCCAACGCTACCTCGACCCGAAATTACCGAACGATTAGGGGTAATTTACCGCCGCATTCCAATCCTAGCGATCGGAAACGACATATACTGTGATACAAGGTTCGTGACATTGCGACGCTTTTTTTTTTTTTCCGGTACTCATCCCTTCGTTGAGCCCAGCTTGATTGTGTCTGTTCTTGAGAGGAGGTTTCCTCCTGTAGAAGGATATGGCACGTTGTTTCCAAAGCGGAAGAACGGCGAAACCACCGATACCGGTCTGATTAAGGCATTTTCTACGTTTTATGCCGACAGCACACTGTTTCTACCCACTACAAACTTGCTTGCATGGGATAAAATGCCAGAAACCTTCCTCAAAGATCGTAGCGCGGTATGCCTATCCATCATACACTCTGCGCATATGTTTAATATCCCCTTGCCATAGCTTCGTGGTGTTCCTATCGATGCCAAAGCTATGGTCGCAAACACGCCGATTTCCCAGAGCACCCTGTCAAGTCACCTGGTAAGAATTTCCTCTATCCGAACCATCCAAAACCCAATATTGATACGCACACTTGATAATTAGCTCTTGGTCGAGGAACAGCTCAGCGACTCTCGGGAGTGGCTTTTTGACACAGAACTACCCAGCTTAGCCGACGTCTCCGTTCATTTTGTCTTCGCATGGGGTCGATCATTCAAGGGCTCCGAATCGCTTTTTGACGCCAAAAGGGTTCCACGTAGCATTCAAGTGAGAAACTACCAAAAGATGGCTGAGTTTGCTAATCTTGGCCGCCGCAGTGGATCGATCGCATGACTGAATTCATCAAGAAACAGCAAGCTTCTCAGAGAGCGCCTGCTAAGCTACACGGCCATGACGCAGCAAACAAAATTGTTTCCTCCACTTATGAGCCGTACGATGTGGTTGGCTTCGATAAGACTGAAGCATCCCGCCTGGGAGTAGCCATGGGCGACGTCGTGAAAATTGCACCCGATGACACAGGTAAATATTTGACGTTCCCTGGCAGCAGAGTTGATATTCAGGCAGGCTTTCTAGGACGAGGATATCCTACAATTGGCAAGCTGGTGGCTCTTAACCGCGAAGAATTCACCTTGGAAATACGTGGATCGGTGGGGCTGATCCGTTGCCATTTCCCTCGCTTGGGTTTCTACATCAAGCTGGCAACCACAACGAAGCTGTAAACACCATTAAGAATGTTTATTATTATTTAAATAATATGAATAATAGAGATACTCATGAAAAGCAAATGAAAAGGGTATGGCTCTAGGGCTCCACGTCATGAATTCCTCTACTCTCTAGTATCATGCAAAAATTAAATTGTTCTGGGTCCGTAAATTCTTTCACAACGGTCTGCAAAAGCCGCAATCATGAGTTTTGAAATTTGTCCAAAAAATGTTGAGGAAACCCCTGCATGAAGCGGGTTTGAAAATTCGTAGGTCAAATCAAAGGAAACCAATGTTGGACCTGGCGCGTCGCTCGTGTGTCCACCTGTTGAGGTTGTAGAAGATGTTGGGGCAGTACTTTGGAAACTCCATGTTGTGGACAGGGTTGTGAATAACGGTGTAGAAGACGATGCGACAGCCTGGATAAGGAAAAGACAAGGAATATCATCGAAACATGCACGTAAATTCGACTGAACTTGTTGAGATTACCTGCACCGATTTGAAGGGGACACAGGTTACTCTGCTGACATAGCTTTCCTTGAAGCTCAGGAACCCAACTGACAATTCCGCGTCGACCTCCGTTTTTTCTCGCATAGCCCTCTCCAAAGCGAAGCTTGCTATCCGTGAACCAGTACAAAATGGTATGAATTGAGGATATGATGCGACGTCGGCGACGACAGCATATAATTCCTTTTCCTTATAACTGCCATCTACCTTTAAAAAGTGCAACTGGTGAGAGGGAGTGACGCACTGAAAGACCCTCTCTTCATGATAATTTTGCCTCTTCGATTCAAACCCTGGAATGGATGGAAGAGTCGGAAGCGAAAAGAGCGACCGCCGGCAGAAAGGACCTATTGAAGGGAAGTGTCTTCGTGCTGACTGTGAAAGTAACATGGCGTGGATTAGATGCCCGGGCCCCGTTCAGGCCTAAGGGCTCGCACTTCGTCGGACAAATGTCGCAAAATATTATTGTTGCTGTGACATTCATTGACTACATGGATCGCATAACACAAATAACTTATTACTGCGTAGAACAATATTTATGGTACCCAACTCGACCGACAATTTAGCTCACAAATTCAGCGACCTCCGGACATTCGCGTGCAATCTAAAAGTCGAGGCATAGTCAGGAGGACAGGAGACAGAACCAATGACTGACAACGTACATGACCTTCCTGCTGACACTTATAACAAGTCTTGTTCTTATTGATATTTGCTGCAGCTGGTCCTGTTGGAATATTTTCGTTTAAGGTGGTGCCCGGTGCGGCAAGACAATCCCTTGGCAGATAACATTTGAGCAAGAGCCGTTCAGGGATGAGGCTAAGTTCGCTTACCTCGCAAGGTGGTTGGGGCCACCGCACCGATAACACTTGACGGGGGGAAGAGTGGAGGTGTTCAATGCACGACCCGGGGGAGGTGCCCGAGACGCAAATGCACCAGCGCCTGTTCCAGAAGCATTTTGACAGTTACGAGCAAAGTGCCCAAAGCGTCCACAGTTCTGAGCGCATTTTAAAAATGGCTATTTATGAAAGAAGATAGAATACTCACATAACATTTCTGGTTACCACTCTGCTGAACTCTCAAGCTAGGACATTCCGCTGCGATGTCTATAAGCTATCGTGCCACTGCTATGAAAATGGTTAAAGCGGACCTTGAATATGGCCAACGCCCCCACAAGAGTAACACTGCTTGGCAGAGACGGTCCTTGGGGATGGGCAGGCGGATGATTCATGCCCTGGTTGCCGGCAGTTGTAGCATAGGCGCTGTTCGGATGAACAGTTCTCAGCGATGTGCCCCACTGAGTTAGCAGTAGAGTTGGCAAAGCTCGAAACACGAAAATCTACTACTCACGATTGCCACATTTGAAGCAGCCTTTCCTAGAAAATTGGTACGCCATAGTTGAGCTTCTTATCTATTTTGGGGTTGTAAGACGAAAGAACGACGGACGGCTTGAAAACTCACCTCTCTTCTCCCACTTCCAACAGACCACTGACTACTCTGCCTCCTCCAAGTGACGAAGACGAAGTATTGGTGAGATGGAGAGGCGACTAATGCGAAATGACATCTTCCAACCGTTGATCTGGCAACAGATCTCACACAAATGCCGGCCCTGAAGCAGCGCGATGCGACCGTCTACAACGGCTATGGATTACATAACCCCGGAAAAGTTTACCCGAGGGCATCAGTTATGTATCTACCCGTCAAGAAAGTTACACGTTTGACCGTGACCAATGACTATTTTTGGTGCCATTCAGATAGTGAGTCCAGCGGAACTAGCAGGCAGCCCTTATCTCTGAACTTCTCAAGTGTCAACGAACTCCATAGAGAACCTCCTTTGCTCAACTTCATTTTCTTCACTCTAATGAAAACGATGACCACTGAAGCAGATTTCCCCGACGCTATCGACCTGTCGCACCATCTCTCCGAGATATCCAAAAGCCGGGGGCTTTCTCCATTGAAGGGTCTGCAGAAATACTTTGGAAAACCAGGCATGCTCAGTCTTGCTGGAGGTCAGATTTATCCTTCATCATCTCCAGCTCTATGATTGAATTAGGGACTCTTGTTAGGCATTCCGAACCCTGTTTATTTTCCATTCGACAACCTCAAAGCGGATACCCTGGTTTTCGATTCCTTTTCCACCACAACCAGAACCCAGAATAAAGGCGCCTTATCTTGGCTGTGGGACTGGTTTTCAAATACTCAAACATCCACGACCCCCATTTCGATTCCCAAATATGCAGAAAATCCTAACGACATCAATTTGGCCGTGTCGCTCCAATATGGACTGGCTACAGGAATACCGCAGCTCCAAAAATTCGTTCAAGAATTCAGTGGCAAGGTCTACAAACCATCTTACGCTAACTTTGCGACATTGCTTCACACGGGCAATACTGACGGCTGGATGAAGGCTGTCACTACACTTTGCAACCCTGGTGAAGGAGTGCTTGCCAGCGAGTGGACCTATCCATCTGCGATAGCAGGCATGGCACCCTATGGAATCCGTGCGGTGCCTGTGGCAATGGATGGTCAGGGGATGTCAAGTAATGCACTTCGCGAGGTTCTGGAGAGCTGGGATGAACAAACTCGTGGGATGTCAAGGTGCCGATTGCATTCTGAAACCTTACAAGCCAGGCTGAATGCCATCCCATTCTTAGGCCTCACGTCATTTACTGTATTCCGGTTGGACAGAACCCAACAGGGGCTGTAAGGTGTTTTATATGCAGCCCCTCGTTTAGCTAACTTTAATGTACTTTCAGACCATGCAAATGCAACGCAAGAAGGAAATTTATGATATCTGTGTCGAGTTCGGTGCGTCTAACCCCATCATTAGGCTGAAGTCCTCACAAGGAACATTAAAAAACCAGACATTATAATCGTCGAGGATGACCCTTATTATTTCCTTCAAGAAGGACCTTACGTCCTTCCCTATCGGCGAGCTTCAGCCCTGGAGGGATCAGAGCCCAGCGATGAGGAATATTTGAGAAACCTGGCACCAAGTTTTTTAGCGTGATACCTCTATCCTCAGGTCCCATTTCCTTTCCTTATTTTGATTCGTAGATTTGACTATCAAGGCCGCGTCGTTCGCCTAGACACCTTCTCTAAGGTTGGTGCAGGCAGCGGATCTGGTGCGGAAAACTCATACTCTGTTTTTTTCATCAGACCATTGCTCCTGGAAGTCGTCTGGGATGGTTCACATGCAACCCACTTTTTGCCGAAAGACTCGAGAGACAGTCCGAATCGTCAACACAAGCACCTTGCGGATTTGGCCAGGTGAGCTTCACTCAAGGACTAGCGTTGACTCTCATTGACGTCGTCTTCTTTTGAAATAGTCTTTGGTGACCAAACTGCTACTCGAATGGAAACTCACGGGATATTTGCGATGGTTGAAAGGTACTTCTTTACATTGCGTTTACGTCGAAATCCTCATCTACATCCTTTTCTCCAGGTCTCGGCGTTGAATATAAGCGCAGGCGCGACTTTTTCATAGACTGCATCGTCGAGACATTCCACGTAGAATTAGCGCCGCCGTCTCAAAATATGTTCCAAGGCAGTGAGGTGTACCTCGCCTCCGCCCTTATTTCAAGTTCTGTCTCCGAGAAGTGTATCAAGACACCTTTCTTTTCATTTGTACCCCCAACGTCAGGGATGTTTATTTGGGTAGGGATATTTTCGAAGCATTTTCCTATTGGACACTAAAAATCAAACACAGTTAAAACTTCATTTCGACAGTCACCCAAAGATCAGGGAGGTAGGGCATGAGGCACTTGAAATGAAACTTTGGATTGCATTGGCTGAGGCTGGACTTCTGGTTGGCCCAGGTTTGTCACAGGTCTTAGCATCTTTTGCCGTCCAGCTTATGATTGCACAGGGAATATGTTCTCTGCCAATCCTTCGGGAACCGGTGCAAGTAATCCTGGCCATTTCCGCATTAGTTTTAGTTATTCTGAGGTAACGAACATCGCTTCTGCTGGGGCTCCATTGAAGCTAATCCTATCCTCAAACCCCAGTTCGAGGACTTGAAGAAGGCAGTTGAAATTTTAGCCAAAGTTTTGAAGAAATTTTATGGAGATCTTTAGGGTCAGTCTGGATATGTACATATTCCCTTTATCTTGTGTGTAGATGTACTCGTTACATTAGATATTGAATTATAGTAAACATATTTGCCATATCCGTCTCGGTTTGCTATTAACTCCCCCCAGTTCTGGTATATCATATTGAGCAGGCATCCTGCGCGAATGTGGCTGCAACCAGCAGGGGGAAAACCAAGGTAGCGTCAGCGAAAACCTTGGAAAAGAACAATTCTAAGCGCAGCTAAAATTCAGACATGCCAGACACACCTTCACAGACTCTGCCCCAGCACGTATTTTACCCCATGAGACCGCCTCATCTGGTCGAGCTCCTGAGTCTGATCCGTCAAATTCTTGACCGGTATTCTGGGATAGATATACATTAGAAGGAATATATATATTGGGAGTGGGACGACTCACAATGAAAACGGAATAATCGGCCCCATTGCGCTAGCAGAAGTGTTTTAGCAGGGTCAAATGATGGATACGGAAACGTAGAATCACAATGAGCATCGCATTGGCAATCTGATGTTTGCAAACACCCCCACCCAGGACAACCATTCCAGCTTTCCTAGACTTTCGAGATAGCTCGTTCAAGTTGCGAATATCCTCCACGATATCCAAGACAAGACCTGGAGATCGGAAGGAGTGGAAATAAATCATATCACCGATAGAGCCGTCTGTGAGAGCAGGGCAAAAGACGGGTATATCGTTCTAGATGATGAAGTTAAACCTTGATACCAGAAAATATGAGGATCAGCTGCTCACTTTGTAGGCCCAATAGTAAACAGACTCTTCGTTGTTGATCTCTCTTCCCAGTCTTCGGATGAAAGAGCTTGGTGTCCAAACGACTCCGGTCGCCTTCTGCTCTGCGAGCATGGTGTCCAGAATCGGGGTGAGCCAATCCTCGAACTTGCAGTAGTTATCGTTTGGGACGATGAGATTTCCGATACGATTCATGCCCTTCTTCCTCAGTTCGGCACCATCCAGATTGAAATCCGCCAGATAGGTCTTACCCAGACATTTGATGAAGTCCTCTTCTATCCCACCTGCTGTTGTGACGACAGCAGCCACATGCCGAAATTTGACAAGATGGAGAATGACCTCGCGCAACCCAGACGATATTAAATTGGAAGTATAACCCAAAAAGATGTTACAGCGGGTATTGGCCCGGACTTGGGGATCCAGATACTCCTCGAGCTCATCGTCTGGTATTGGTTCATCAGAGAGACGCCAGGTTCGCTAGGAGGTTATAAGACCTGGTAAAAGAGGATTTCAAGATATAGAATTCACCATTTTATTTACAATTTGTATCGCTCTGCCCAGACTGCTTGCTTGGAAACCAATTCTTTCATAGCTTTTGAGGAAGCCATCTAAGCTTAATGGTTTTTCGAAATCGGGTCCTTGGACAGAGATGGCATTGCTCGGAAGAGGATCGGAGGGTTGCAGAATTGCAGCTGCAGCTGCAGTTGGAATGCCTGAATTTGATGGAGCCATGTTTGGCAGGTCAAGCTGTCAAGAGTCGACTCTCAAACACAAACCACAAACACACACCGTGGCTATGCCCAACCTCAAGCTTAACGCAGTCGCGTTCATGTCCCCCCAGAATCATCCTATACTTATAAAGTCTTTTAACAAGCAACACGCTATCAAGTACCATTATATTGCACATACCAGTTTGGATGTCATTGAGGAACGAGGTCTGCCCGTCTTACTCCCCAGCGCTCTCTGCACACAACTAACCTCAGATCCTTCCAAATAGTTCTCGCTGCAGGGAAGGCTTGCGATTGCTATTTAGGACTTCTATTCTCCATGGAAGATGTTGCTGTCTATGGGTATATCACTCCGTTGAAGGTAAAAATTGTCATAGCCTTGCCGTTATCGGATTCTGTTGTTCGCGACGCTGAGACCACTATGGTGAGAAGCTAGCCTAGCTTCCCCAAAGTACAGTCTCGACTTACAAAGTTCAATCAGATATTTAAAGCCTTGCATATGGCATATTACTCATCTATATCCAACCCATTCCTCAAGTTAAATGAGTCTGGCGATAACAACGAGCACTCGTCACTGCTTGCGGTTGGGAGCGCTAAATGGAAAAACTTTGCGCAGCGCATTGACGATATTAGTTTGGTTGTAGGGCAGACTATCAATTCCACAACAAATTCATGATTTCAATGACATCTAGCATCGGTCCCTGGTCGACACAGTTGACCTGTGATCCTCGTGTGTTCGACCCAGTCATCAGGACAGGTACCAAAATCGAGAATACCCTTCTATTGACTTAGTCCTTGCCAAAGTTAACCGCGTCTAAGACAGATACGGGGTAGATATACACGTATTTCCCCAATCACTATTGTACATTTTCAAGTTGGATATCAAAGCCCAAACACCGCACGCTGAAGCTGCTCTAAGCTTTCCTTGGTTTCTCTTGCCATCACCCGGACAACATTGTCTCCATCTGTAGAAGCAACGTAACCAACCGTGATGCTCAACCTATGGAACATATCACGAGGGAAAAAATTTGGGTTTATGGTAGTTTCTTCATACACGAGTTTCGTTGATGCTGTAATCAGGATCGATAGGAAGTGCAGCGCGGCACGGCAGAGAGAAGCGGATTTTGGGTTCGTCAATAAAAGATTAGAATCCAGAATTAGATTCGCTTCTTCATGCTGTTCGTTGTTACGGTCAGGCGAAGCGCGTTTGGTGTCTGGTGGATCCGAAAAGGCGGGCTGGAGTTGGCGATGCTTCAGCGGGGCGGTCTCGGTCTGAAGTAAGTCTACCAATGACTGTGAAATATCTTCGACGTATGGTAACATGGCCAATGGATAAGTGTTCACGCAGTCGGCTAGAAGAGCAAGCGAAGAAGTGCGAAGTTGGGTTGGGATATTGGAACCTCGCATAACAGCAAATAAAGGTGGTACCAGCAAATCCACTGTGAACTTCACAGTCAATGAAAGATACCAGGGGGGACCAATGCACGGACGCACCATACATGCCCAGAGCACTTCCGCATCGTTTAATCACTGAGCTCATCGCTTCCCCAATTCTCGTGCGTACATCTAAGTCCGTTTGTGTTAGATTTCCCCCGCCAAGCCCCTCTAAACCACCCGTGTAATCGCGGACGAGTCCTTGAAGAATGTCTTTCCCAAATATGTCAACAAGAGAAGCTAAGCCTTGAACGGCATTCAGGAAAATATATGAATCGTCATCCTGCACGGACTGGAGGAAAATGGAGAGAATTGAAGGGACTAAAGCCCCGTTGACTTTACAACCTTTTGAAAAGGCTGGGCTAATGAGTTGTCGTAATAGAAGGAGCCCATGCGCCCGTACGGGTAGGATGGGATCTTGCAAAAGTTTCAAGGCTTTCTGATATATCTCTTGTGAGTCGTCCTCTGATTCTTTGTTCTTTTTTGAGGTCCTAGTCCTGTCCTGCGAAGTATTGGCCAACCTTGCAGTAATGACGAGCCTGGCCTCCCGCGCCAGTGGCCTTAGAGTTGACGATCCTCCGAGGGCCAACGGCTCCAGCCTTGAAAAAATCTCATTAAAGATGGGGTAAGAACGAGCTGTGAGCGTTTCGTCTGCTGAGGATTTTTTCTTTCGGTCAGCAGGGACAACGTAAGGTCAGGAGGTTGGGCGTACCTTCGAGAATTGAAAGAAGAAGCGTAATTGCAGTTTCGATAAGCTCGTCGTCGGGTCCTATAGCCTCAGAACCAGCAGCTTCGTCGTCACTGTCAGCACCATCAACGTCGTCTTCTGTTCGAGGGGCTTCTTGATATGGTTTTGTCCCACTAATTGGGCCCCTTTCTAGCACCAGACTCGCCGATTCAAACACGTGGAAAATAAAAGATAGGAGATTTGCAGGCTTGCGAAGAATATTGGATGTCGTTCCTTCCGACAGCCTTTTCTGCATTTGTGTTGCAATCTGCAAATTATGCAGCACTCTATTTACAGATAAAACCATATGAACATATATGAATATGAAGCGCAAATGCAAGATACATACTTCATAGGACCATCCCCAGGGCGTGCCTTCATGTCCCGATAGTTTTCGAGTAGTTTCAAGAGAATGTTCGAAGCTATGTCTCCGCGCTCAAGCCGCTTGAGGAGATCGACAAAATGAACAGGGTCGGGATATAAATTGAATAGATTTAAATCGATATCCGTTGTTGTTACTGGTTCATTCCTTGGGAGCAGGAGAGATGGCTGTGAATTCTCCTGAAGCCTGCCTGAATTACCCTCTGAAAATTTGTTGCAGGGAGATTGAACTCACGGCTTCGACTTCCAAAATTGACCTTCAAGGTTGAATTTCCACTCTCCCCCTTTTCCTCCATCCACGATGGACCACAAAATTTGAGTCCCTTCATTCTCATCCACGATTTTTCCCCATGATAATAAAAGCCCCGTTATTGACTCTTTCAATTGCGGATCGGCGGTTTTAAACTTGTTGAGATCATAGGATAGAAGATAAAGCGAAGAAATAATAGGTGAAAGTAACTTGGAAAGGAAGGGGGGAGATGGCTCTGTATTGGAAAGCAAAATTGTCAGTGACAATAAAGCACTCCGGGCCTCCAGGAAGGAGTTCTCTGAGCTCTGGTACTGGGCATCTGAAAAGTCATGGAATGGGTTGTGTAGAGAGGCTAATACTGCCTGAGATGCGTATGTTGAGTGCTGTCTCTTTTTCAAGGGCACAATGGCTCGGAAAATGGTGAACGCCGCGGCGCGACGATAACTTGTCCGCGATTCCGTAACGAGCAGTTTAAACACGCGTGGCAAAATGGCTTGGAAGTAATCCTTTGCACTAAATTATAGGAATTGCCAACAGAAAAAAAGCAAAGTGACACGCACCTCTTGCTTCATGGTTGCAGGCGTGGAGTTCAACGTATGCGCGATCTGCTCAAGCTTCTCGATCCTCGCCCCATCACCGTTTGTTTCCTCCCCGGAAAACATGGCCTCGCACAGTCCCTGCACGCCATCCGGTCGAAGGAGTTCTTGTGTGAGCAATGACGTACAGGCCTTTCGAACATGCGGGATCGTACTTGATGATAAAATGGTGCCCAGGGAAGACATAGTCTGCGCAGTGGTCAACCTTAAATTTTATGAATAATTATCTCAGCGCGTACAATGTCAACTTACAATCTCATTAACCGCATCACCAAAGGCCTTGCATCACGTAGAATGGGCAGCGAGGGTGTCGATAAGGACTCTGGGGGGAGACCTAACCCAAGGGCTGGAAGCAAGATATCTGTGACATGACGGGATAAGATTGTCGTGGTAATTAACGTCTGCGAGATCCGTCCTTGGGCACCGTCAGGAAATACGAGAGAAAACAACGACATCAAGAGAGTAGCCAGTAATTGACAATCTCCAGCCTCAGGCGTTAGGTCAATTACATTTGCCCCCCTCCCTTCATTCTCGGCAAGCCATGTTTGACTCACGCGAGCGAAAAGAGGGTCGATGCCCCATTTGAAGACAATAGACAGCAATGTCCGGAGGGTGGCTAAGTCGTGCGTGCCAATGGATGGTGCTTGGGATGGCAGTCCATCCTTTTTGGAAAGGCTTCCATGGGGTTCGGAATCGAGAGCTTTTTGGATTCTTTCGACCACGTAAAAGGCTTCTGTGGCCGTAAGTAAGTGTAAATTGGTTGAGCTTGACGGGTCGTCTAAACGATCCAATGCAGCCCGGTCCGACAAACGCGTATAATACGCTGATAATCGAGTTTTAAGTATTCTTTCAAGATTGCTGGCTGCCTTGTGTGAAGACGGTGTTCCTAATAACGCGGCACCGTCAAACAATGCGGCCGCGATTAGGTTTGGTTCACCCATCCGTAGGATATAAGTATCAAGATAAGATGATTGACAGGGAACACCCTCTCGTCTTATCAAAAGGTCACGTGTAAAAATGTCACAACATGGTGTTACAGCTCACCTTTTTAATCCAACCGACCTTAGCTCAGCTTGGAAGAGCGCGAGACTGTAATGGCTAATTATCTTGAGGTCGCCTGTTCGAGCCAGGCAGGTCGGATTTTTTTTATTCATACAGCTTTGAGCACTGAGTGGTGCACATTTAGGTCACAGTTTCTTGGAAGGGAGCTTGTTATGTGACTGCGACTCGGATGTCAAGATAGCATCTAAGGCGGGGATTCTGACTTATTTCCTCATTGGGTTCATCTGTTCAACGATGCATCCGTCATGACAATTCCATCGGGCAACCCACGTCAGTTGTGAATTAAGAAATTCAAAAGTCCGTATCACAGACTGAGACACCGATTGAGATGAACTTGAGGATCAATGGATAAAGTAAGAATAAGTACCCGCGGAGTCCAAGAACGAGACATTGGAACGGGGAAAGAACCAGTCCAATTTTTTAGATATCTACTTAAACGCATAGGTGGTGAAAGTCACCGAGGAGGCACAACCAAAGCGACAACTTTTTGGAAAGGAAAAGATAACTGTCAGATGCCTGTCTGTGTAAAATGTCGTAATGCCATCATCATTGAAAACTCCGTCCAAGTCGACCATACAGTTTTTTGTTTTTCCATCTGGCAACGCAGGGCTCCTTCGGTGCAGTCCAGAGAAACTGGACGGGCAGGCCGTTCGGGCCACTCGTGAAATTACCGGAGATCATTCTAATTTGGAGTGTTGTTGATCGATAGATTCGAAACGCCCTCCGCAACTTCTTCGATGGGCCCAGTCTCAATGATCTTGGTTATCTAAGAGGCAATGAGACCTTTTGGTTGTAATCATTTGTCTGGCGAGATACTCACCTTTCCGATTGCGATCGTTCGCCCTAAGTAACACGAAAACAATCGTTATTTCACAGCTGAACAAATCAGACTGAGTCGCACCTTCGTCCCTGAGTGTAAACCGTCCGAGTTGCGGATAGTCTGCAAATGTCTCAACGCAAACGGGCGCCGCTGTCTCGATAAGCGCAACGATTTTTTGGCCTACCAGGGGGTCAGCTCACTGTTTCTTGTGCTATAGGTTCACGAAGAACTGACCTTTCTTCGCGAATTGTGGGGCTTTCTTCGACTTTCTACCAGTGGCTTTGTCGAAGTAGTGCAAAAGAGCCTATCCATGTCCATTAACCCATTAGTACAGCTATATCAATTAAGCTTATACCATCATACCGGTAATGTGACCTCTTCTGCAAGGGTATGGATGTGCATGACAGCAGAATACCCAGCACAGATAATGCTTTTATGTTCAAGAATGGCTAATTGGGCCTCGAACTGTCGAACGGCGTGGATGGGCTTATGGGGACTTGTGAGCACGAAACCAGGGCTGATATCCTCATCTTCGACACCACGGAGCCTAATTCGCACATTGTCGCCAGAAAATGCACGGTCGAATTCCTCCTCCATTTCTGTGTATATGGCGGCGACCTCGACATGAACTTTATTAGGCATCAGAATTAAGCTGTCGCCTTTGCGAATATGCCCAGACTCGATCTTGCCAACAACAATCGTACCCATGTCTTTATATTTTTCTGACACTGGCATCATCAATGGAGAATTAATTTTGCGATCAACCATTGGCATATGATCGAGGTGCTCCAGGAAGGAGGGGCCACTATAAGAACAGTCAGCAATTCACGTCGTTGAATATCAGAGAGAGGATTAAGCTTACTCGAACCATGTACACACAGACTTGGGAATCCGCTCTTTGAGGTTCACTCCGGTGTATGCTGAAAGAGGTATAAAAGAAACATCCGTCTTGGGGTTGAACCCGGCAGACTTGATAAATGGTGTTAATTTATCCTTGATTTCTTCGTATCGGGATTTCTCCCAATTAACAGTCGAGTCGTCCATCTTGTTGATAACAACGATGACTTTGGAGACACCGGCAGTCTTAACTAACATGATGTGCTCACGCGTTTGCCCACCTCTTTCGAATCCAGTTTCAAACTCGCCTTTTCGGGCAGAAATGACGAGAATGGCGACGTCCGCTTGAGCAGCACCCGTAATCATAGAAGGAACGAAGGTTTTGTGCCCTGGGGCATCCAAGATAGTATAACGGCGCTGATCGGTTTCGAAATAAGCGCGCCCGACTTCAACTGTTTTTCCTTTCGATCGTTCTTGGGGTGTGGAGTCTAGAGCCCAGCTTAGATACCATGACTCTCGACCAGCATCCTTTGCCTCGCGTTCGTATTTTTCCATAGTCCGTTTGTCGACCATTCCGGTAAGGAAAAGAAGATTTCCACCCAGTGTGCTTTTACCCGCATCAACATGTCCGATAAAGACGATATTCAAGTGCTCCTTCACTGTGAAAAGAGTTGAATAAATGATGCGCTTTCAGATCGGATTGAATACGGACCATTTCCATATAAATCTTCCACGATTGCTTGATCAGCGACAGTCTTGACTTCCTGAGCAATGGCATTGGTATCGGTTTTCGCCTTCTCGAGGGAGAAAGTTTTGGAGGGTGCTGGCGATTCTGTTTTTGGGGGCTTCAGTGGGGCAGATTTTGCCTCCCCAGCAACCATTTGAGCCGCAGGCGGAGGTGGTTTATGTGTAGATTGAATCTGCGAAGATCCTGGAGGGGCGGATGTCCCGCCGATGTTTAGTGAAATGGTTGGCGGTGGGAGTGGAATTTCTGTCTGTTCCGGTCTTTCAATAGGAGGCGGAGGAGGCTGTTGAGGTTGTTTCTGGGGAGCAGCAAAACGTTGACCGGGCACAAACGAGAAGGCAGTGGGATTGAGCTTGCTCATGGTGGTGGGAGAAGAGAAATGTATCGGATTGATCACTGATCGGAGCTCTAGGTAGTATACGGAGCCCAGATTTACGGAATTCGCAAGGGACGTTTTCGATGTCGCTGTGCCAGACAAGATAATATAGATTGTTTTTGATCAGTGTGACGACGGCGTCACTTGATAACAGAGATAGCAGGTGATAGAGTCGGCACACGGAAAGTTGAGGGTAGCGAACAGTAAAGAACAGTATAAGCTCTTGGAATTCACTGAGGTAGAAACTACAATCTGGTCTACTATTTATACGAAGATACCGAGTCATAAAACGAGTCAAGAAGGGAGTCAGAAATAGTCCTGTTTTTACCACGCCCCCAAAACCGCGCTAGAAAATCATTATGTAATCTTCGGACTTTGAAACCACGTCGCGTCGATTTCACGCGACAGCAACAATTTTTGACCATTTTTTCGAGAGGAA
>Ga0307517_10003677_pt1 | contig 23842 bp, 31 predicted proteins | sample 23_EM_MG_FD_194515 | JGI IMG/M metagenome (GOLD analysis project Ga0307517, IMG submission 194515) | Populus trichocarpa ectomycorrhiza microbial communities from riparian zone in the Pacific Northwest, United States - 23_EM | ecosystem: Host-associated > Plants > Roots > Unclassified | place...
TCCCAAGACTGTGATAGAACGCTAGGCCATTCTCATCGGCTGTGACGATGGCTGTGTGCCTCCCAGCTACAAACCCTATGCTTGTGATCGCAGTCCCGGGAAAATGGCCCTCCCGTCGTCCACCCTTTACGGCGGCTGGAGATGTTGGTGGAACGACGCGAGCGGGAACTCCGGGTTTGTTTAGATCGAATACACGGACGTGGCCGGAGGCATGGCCAGAAGCGACCCAAGTGTGGTCATGGGATAGTGCCAGTGATGTTACAGCGCCAACGTTCGCGTCTGGAGCGGTGCGTTGTGAGGATGACGTCAAGGAGGGGAAGATAAGCCACCTCACCAACAGCGTCCGTTCCGCATAAACACTTCAGGTTTTGTTTAAAGTCAAACACACAGATACAGCCTGTCTCTGTCCCTACGCATATCAACCCATTGGCGGCCATGACTGTAGGCACGCCCTGGCCCGCCGTTCCCATTGCGTTCAAGGCTTTTGAGGCCTTTGGGGAATAGACAAAATTCGAGATCGCGTTCAAGGGGGTCCATTGGAAAACCTCTCGCCCAGGCTGCGCCGGGGTCTCCTCTGGTTGAATCGCCGTTGGCCGATCATTCGAGAGCGCGGAGAAGTGTGAGGATTCGGGTGAATGTTCGTTGGATAATTGTGAATTGGATGTAGCGATAGAGTTCGACTGTGAGGGCGCTTGTGTGAGGGAAGAACGTAGCCTGGATGTTGTCGGGTGGAGGAATGGGGCTTTCATATTCGGGAGTGCAGGAAGGGGGGAGGCAAATAGGCCTGGCGAGAACGTCGTGGATGGTGCTGAGGACGGTGGGTCTGATAACGCAGCTTCGGCATGTTCGACGTGAATTACCTATAGGCGATAACGTGTTCAGTGTGTCAGCGTGGATGCCAGGAGGTGTGGTGAGGCTGACCGGTCGTCGCGGGTCAGATGTGGGCTGTTCGTTGTGCTCGTCGTCCGAGAACGCGTTTCCGTGCGACGGAGAATGGCCAAGTTCGTCAGCATCGTCGTCCTCTCCGGTAGCTTCAGAGCCCAGGACATCCCGAAGCCGCTCTCGGTAAGTAGCTTTCGTTACTTCTATGCCTCCGGACCGGGGGGAGTGTGATGGCGAGCCTTCTCCATCCCCCTCACTCTGGTCTGCAAAGAGTTCATCCATTCTCGCAGAATAGTCTCCAGGGTGGTCCTGGTACTCATGTTCACCCTCGTCGTTATCCGAGAGGCCGAGTAGAGATGATGAAGGAGAAACCATTATAATCAGCAAATATCCCTCGGGAGAACTCAAGACATGGTCGGTGCACGTGACTTCACTAGATTATACAAACGGACATCGATGGGCGGAGCGACGGAAACGGAGAGGGGATGCAGGGAATGCAGGGAATGATAGTAACACAGACAAACGAATGAAAGGAAATCAAGAGACAACCCTACGCTCTCGCTCCTTGCTCTTCGCCCCCGGCCCAAACCGCTCCTGAAAGTTGATAAGTTCCGCCATCAGTTCTTCCATCATCTTCATGGTCGGCGGCGGCGAAGAGTCTAGGTCGATTGAGAGCGACAGTGGAGGAGCTGGCTTCTCTCCGACCGGAGACTCGGCGAGAGGCTGATCCTGGGTGACCATAGCGTCATTGTCCGGGGCAGGCGAGTGCCTTTGTTTTGCCTCGGGGGTGTTGAGAGCCTTCACCAGTGCCTCCTTCCGCCTCCCACGCTCCAGTGCGCTTGCTTGCTCCCTCCCCACCCACTCCACCAAAGCCCTCACACGTTTGTTCATATCACCGATGCTGGTCCGCTTGCTCGGCCACTTCACTTTGACGCCCCGTTCAGTCGAAACGTCACTGGAGTCCTTAGAAGCCCGGATCTCGAGCGGTCGAGGAATGTCTGTGGGGAGCATGTGTTCCAAGTGCGCCAGATAATCCGGTAAACCCCACGAGGTATACAACGGCTGCTGAGCGACGGCATATGTGTGTGGGTTGTGATGGGCACGGGGATGACTTGTTGATCCGGCGTCAATTTTGGTGTTGTTGTGGCCACCTCTTCTCCCTTCATTGCCGCCTATAATTCCTGATGGTGAACATGCGTTGGGTTGTATCGTGACGCAGTAGAAAGCTCACCTTTAGTTCTACTCTGTCGCTTTGGCGGGAGGACTGCACCAAACCGTGAGAATTTCGGAGGCAAATAAGGATATTTTGATTTCACCTTCGTCTGCGTCGCCGGATCCACCGAAATCTGTGACCTGGGCGGTTTTCCGACCCCCACCTCTCTTCTGGCGCGGCCTCGCGGCAGTAGAAGGTGTTGGTTTCGGAATGCTTGTACTGGCGGGGGGTTCCTCATGAGGCATTGTGGGGATTTCGGATGCAGTGGATCCAGATCTTGTACGTTTGACGGAAAGGCTGGAGGCAAGTTTCAAACGGGCGTCCAGTCGATTAGCCGATATTATTTACCTGTCGTCATCTGGTCGTTTCCGTTTCCGACGTTGATTACCTAATCCGCTTTCAACGTCCTCCTCGACCTCCGCAGTGTCCCTTCCGTTCATTGGGGATGGAGTTGGCAGAACAGATGCTTCGGCAGCTGTTGCCGCGATCAATGCTTTAACGCTTTCCTCATAGGCCGCATCCCTGCTGTTCATCGTGTTCCTACGTTTTGAGGGCTTTAGGTTGGCCATTGGGGAGTGGGAACGAGAGGAACGTGGGACACTGTGGGCTTGACCCGAACTATGGTGGGAGTTGGCGGAAGGGTGGCGATCGCGAGGCTTCTTGGACAACCTTCTGGCAGCGCTAACTGTTCAATCGGCGGCTCTAGGATAGGAGGCTGTGATACATACTTTGGCAGATTTAGGTGGAGGTCAGGTCGACACTGCTCGCAGAAGTAATCTGCATCGTCCGGTGGCGCCTCAATCCCCATGCACGTTATATGTTGCCAGACCCTACAAATGTCACACTGGACCATGACTTCACCCGTGTCAGGCTCATCCTCTATGAGAAAGTGAAGGAGAAGAAAGATGTGAGGAGGGCAGGGTATAGCCATGAAGTGAACGAACCGGCATTACCACAGATACAACGAGTAATGCCCTCTTCCTCTTGGGCTGAAGTATCCGCAGGTTCTTCAGATACTCGTACGTCCTTTTGGGTGTGATTGTTGTCTATCGACGGTGGGGTCGGGGTTGATTGCTTGTCTTTGGGCTTGCGCTTGTTGCGGCCGTTGTTTTGGTGATTTGTGGGTGGCTTTGGGATATCTTCGAAAGATTCATCGATTTCCTCTTGCTTGGAACGTTTGGATCGCGACGAAGAGGATGAGGGGAGCGCAGGTCGGTTCTCTTTCAGGCGGGGTGCGGATTCGGAGTGTGGTGAAGGGGCTGGTGATTTACTGGACGAGTGCGACGGCACTGAACGTCTCCCTGACCGTCTCGGTTCCTTCGGCGAGGGCGGGGGACCCATTGGGGGGACATTGGCCATGACGGTGCGAAGAGAGAACGAGTTTTTCGCGATCGGTCCGTCGGATATTACTGAGCCATGGTGTGACCAAGGTTTCAGATGGAACGTATACAAATGAGTTCTAATTTTGTAACAATTCTGGTAAGAAACGGTTGTAGTCACACTACAAATTTTCTGAAAGCCCAATACAAAACTATTTGGGACTCCCTTCACCTGCGCAACTAATCTCCGATTCTGACCCGTCGCAGAGATTCGCAAAAAAGTTACGCTGGTTACTTCAGTCCCCGCGGGACACAAATACGACCTGCTCCGGGTTCGTGGGTTTGCCAGGACCCATGACTTCCCCAGCGACCATCGAGTACGCCTCGCACGCTCTCGCCTTCCCCAGGCTACCGAAACACCACATCCTCCCGTCGGGAGAGCCCGACTATCTACGCCTCATCTTGACATCAAAGGTCTACGATATCGTCAGAGAGACACCTCTGGTCTTCGCTGAAAACTTGAGCACGAAATTGGGCAACCAGATCTACTTTAAACGTGAAGATCTTCATGAGGTTTTCAGTTTCAAGATCCGCGGCGCATACAACTTCATGGCAAGTCTCTCAGAGGACGAGCGGTGGAAAGGTGTCATAACCTGTAGTGCCGGTTAGTGCGTACCTGTTGTCGTGTTGGTTGTTGGAAACCGTTGACCTCGGATGGTCGCGTTGATAGGAAATCATGCCCAGGGAGTTGCAATGTCTGGTGCAAAGTTGGGAATACCCTGTACGATTGTCATGCCGGAGGGAACACCGAGTATCAAAGTCCGCAACGTCTCGCGATTGGGAGCCAAGGTCGTGCTGCACGGATATGACTTCGACGAAGCAAAGGCGGAGTGCATCCGACTCGCTGGTCTTCACAATTTGGCGTTTGTCCCGCCGTACGACGACCCTCTTGTTATCGCCGGTCAGGGAACCATTGGCATGGAGATACTGAAACAAATACCCAATTCGGAGTCTCTCGATGCGGTGTTTGCTGCTGTGGGGGGCGGGGGCTTGGTCGCTGGAATCGCCGAGTACATCAAACGCATCGGCAGCCCTTCCACCCAGATCATTGGCGCGGAAACGGTAGACGGAGATGCGATGGAGAAGAGCCTACGGAATGGCGAACGCGTCACACTCAGTGAGGTCGGGCCCTTTGCGGACGGAACTGCGGTAAAGATCGTTGGGGAAGAACCATTCAGGATTTGTAAAACACTTCTTGATGGCATCGTAAAAGCGAACACAGACGAACTGTGTGCAGCCATCAAAGACGTTTTCGAAGGTTTGTCGGCTGCGATCATGACCCTCCTCCTCATCCAATTCATCCGTCCAGCCCGCTGATGCCCTGATAGAAACTCGGTCCATCACCGAACCGGCTGGTGCAGTCAGCCTCGCATGTCTGAAACGTTATATCACCGACAACAACCTCATCGGGGCTGGAAAGCGATTCGTCGCTGTGATTAGTGGCGCGAACATGAACTTCGATAGACTGCGTTTCGTTGCGGAACGTGCCGAACTGGGTGAGGGACGCGAGGCGCTACTGAGCGTGGAGATCCCCGAAAGACCCGGAAGGTTTGTCTGATCGGTTTTCTTTTCTACATTCCGCTAGCATCGGGGAACTAACACCAACAATTACCAATGCAGTTTTATTGAGTTACACACTGTGATATACCCGAGGGCGACGACCGAGTTTATCTATCGGTACAACTCGCCCGACATCGCTCAGGTGTACTTGTCATTCAAACTCGCAACAAATTCAAGAAAGCAAGAAGTTTCCGAGCTCCTATCGACGCTGGAAAAGCGGGGGATGAAGGGGTACGACATAAGTGACGATGAATTAGCGAAGAGCCATAGCCGGTACATGATCGGCGGTGCGCAGAGGGTGAAAAACGAGAGATTGTTCCGGTTTGGTATGTACTCCTACTTTTAACCGACCTCCTATCCACGTCAGGGGGGGGGGCGCCACTTGTTACCAGGTCCAAGCCACTCATCGTGAATGCAGAATTTCCAGAAAGACCAGGAGCGCTCAGGAAGTTCCTGTTGGGCATGCAAACGAAATGGAACATCTCGTTATTCCATTATCGGAATCACGGCGCTGGTAAACGAATCCTTGCCTAGCTTTACTTAGGGACGCCTTTGTCTCACGCGTCTTTCAGATATTGGAAAGGTTCTTGCCGGGATTCAAGTTCCACCCGAGGACGATGCCGAATTCGATGACACTTTGAAGCAGCTGGGGTATACGTTCATCGAGGAAACCAACAATGCGGTGTATAAGCGTCATCTACGGGGTTGAGGTATAAAACAAAATGATATCGAACATGAAGTACAATGGAATGTAAGCATTTGGTCCGGAAGAAACCAATGCGACAGGAGGAGTGACAGTTCGAGTAGTATCTCGACCGTCGGTGCGGAAGGGGTCTATTTACCACTGAGAGAAAGCAAACATCAACGCCAAAATGCAAGGTGAGAAAAATGGAGAAAATGGGAAATGTGAGGCGTTAATGGGGATCCAGGAGAACAGTGTACATGAGGGAGCTGGTGATACATATACATTTATTTGGTAAAGCGGTCGATCAAGGTGAGCGAGGATCCATCGTGAGCAAAAAGAGGAAGAGAGAAAAAGGGTATGCGTGAAAGGGAAATCACATCGGATCATTGTTGAATGACCTTCGTTACAAGATTGACCCAAGGCCAATGGAAACGCTTCCGTAACGATTGGGTCCACTCGCCGGCAGATGAACTCCTTCGTCTGTGACCGCGGCCCTCCGCACGAGACTGAGGGCGATCTCCCGCAACGGGAGAAGCGGGGGACACGATAGAAATCCGGTAGCTTTTGAGGACAGGGAGTTGCGGCTGATACAAAGGGGTTTGGGGCAAGTGCTGGAGGGCCTCGATTGCATTGATCGCAAGAGCCGTGGTTAAACCGCGGTTGCCGATGTTGATCCCGGAGGAACCGTACTTGTACATCCAACCAGCTTCCCAACCACCGTCTTCTTGCTGTAGAGAGAGAAGGGTGCGAAGATCCAATTCGTCCCGGATTCCGACCGACGCGCAAGCAAGGACGCGCATGGCAAGAGCCAGAGAATCGCCTTCAGATCCTATTCTCTCTTGAACGCGCTCGCGGAAGATAGGGCGAAGGGAAAGATCGGCTTTAGTGCCTTTAATCTGTTCGAGTAGACGGGCCATGAAGAACAGGAAGCATTCTGGAGTGGCGTAGTAACGGGTGCCATCGGTATACCCCCTGTTGATCAGGACTTCTCGAACCCAAGCGAAAGTACGGGGGAGTTCGTCGCCGCGGCCGTTGGCGTAGAAGAGGGACAGGACGTTCACACAGACGACTGGATCGAAACGCTGTCTCCGGTGATCAAAATAGGTCTGTCAAAGGGAGTGAAGTGATGGTTGATGAGTGGTCATGGACAAATGAATTTGAATTGAAGCGGTGACTTACTTGAACGATCCCGTCCTTGTCGACATAGTTGAGCATTTCGTCCATGACGGAAGAGATAACTTCCTTCGGACGACCGGTAACGGTGAGTGCGACGGAGGTGGTGTCGAGATCGCAAGGGAAAGCCTCAGTGGTGAGAACGGGCTTTCCTTGGAAGAAATTCCATTCACGTTCGTGCTCGACCAGGGAAACGAGATCTCTGATAGGATACAACCAATCGGTACAACGAAAAAAAAAAAAGTTATGGAGGTGAATGCTTACGGATCGCAGGTGGCTTCCAATATCAGCAATTGGGCAAAGTTCTCCTTGAGGGTAACGCCATTGGAGGTGACAGAATCCAGGAGCTTAGCGTTCCTCTGCAGGTAGGACCTGGCACGCTGGACGGGATCCTCGATGGCGTTGCGGATGGCTTGAATGACGCGTTTCTGATCGTCAAAGACTATGCCACGCATCCCAAACGAACGGGCCGAGAGCACATTCTCTGGTTTGTCGTCGACGAATACGACCGAGCGGGGGTCAACGGCGATATCGTCGAGGACATGCCTGTAAAACCCGAGGTTGGGCTTTCGCTCGCCGGCGTCTGCGGAAGTGTAGACCTTGTCGAATAGCGACCAGTCTGCTGGCTTCGTCCTGAGATACTCATGATCGGGGTGGGAGATGTTCGACATGGCATATACTCGGAGTTGGTCACCAGACTGGTGCTTCAGTTCGCGAACGAAATCGAGCATCTCGTTGTTTGATTCGAGAGAGTCCCGCGCTTGGTCAAACGCTTTGGTGATCTCGGAGGGGGGGATATGGAACTCGTTTGAAATGCGGTTGTAACAGTCATGCTGAGAGACAAGACCGCACTCGTAGTCAGCCCAGGTGGGAGAGGCGAGGACAGCCTTGAGCGTTCTGGCAGGGATGGAGGTCTCTGTGTGGGGAGACCAGGAGAAGAGGACATCGCCAAGGTCGAGGACGAGGGTTGTCGCTTTCGTGAAGGACATGGCTATGTGCTAGAAGGAGGAGTTTGGGGGTGGGAGGGACGGGAGGCGATAGGGAAAATGAGGGAAAATCTCGAAATACTTTATAGAACCCATGAGGCAGGGGAGATGATGATCGGGGCGGACTGAACGGGCGAAGTCATTGCGCTTGAACGAAATGTTGACGAACGCGATTGGAAACGCTTGGGAAGGAGAATTTGCAATGGTGGGTTTGATCCCGGTTGTACCGACTTCTCCCCCCCTTCCTCGTGGCCGTCTAAATGAGTGGGAGCAGTCGGCAAACCCATCCTCGATCCGGTGTATGTAAGATGACCCAGCGTGGCTGATTATTTAATGGGGTAGATCCCTCCGCCTGGGTGGTGTCCGGATCGGTTGTGTCTTGTCGTTCTGCCATCGCCCTGGAAACTGGTGGCCGTATTCACCGGCGAGACGACCAGAGGAATATTTCTCCTTGGTGGCGTGGACCCCGCCGCTCCATTATTAACTTGTTCCCCAAAAGGAAAGTTCAAGTGGGATCTGCGGTAGACTAGCGGAACGTGGAACGCCAGCGCCGGCATTATGTCCATCGGCGACCGCCTGGATGATCCAGTTCTAGCCTTCGTCCGTCTGTTATCACATTCAACGTTTGATGTTCCCATTTTTGAAATTTGAATTTTTGAATCCCCACCCAACCTCTATGGCCTTAGCGCGTTTCGCAATACAGTCAAAATTGTCTAAATACACCGTGGCAGTGTTTCGAAAATGTTACGGTCCCGAGCTGAGGACGTTCCGGACCTGGTTTCTGTGAATACAGTATCACTGGAGCGATTGGCAGAGGTTGCAGATCGGGACGAGGAACGGTGGGAGTGGGGGGGGGGGGGAGATTTTTTTTATGCATTCGAACAAATTTGTCCGTATTTCACCTTGTGTGTCCACAGTTAGTCGTGGCCTGACGGGTCCTCCCGCGCGCCAAGTTGTCAAACCCCAGAATCAAAAGACGTGATTCTAGTTCTCGCTCTACATACGCAAGCTCGCTGATCTGGCAGAGGACAGACACCCTTCAAACACAGCCCTAGTCGCTCCGACCCCGGAGAGCCCATCCGGATTACGAAATTATGGGGAATCGCCAACAGCACCGCGCAATCAAGAGAGGAGGGGGATGCTGATTCGCGAGAATAACTCATACGTTCACGTTGGTTGACCCACAATCAACTGGAGGAATTTGTACCCGAGGGGCGGGGGAATCAGTGTAACAAGTACCACTAGTGTGATGATGTGGGAGAGTGCGCATTGGATTAAACCTTTAGCCCGACACGTGTTAGCAGTTTGCGCATGGTTTAAAGTGTACGATTGTGAACGCTAGAAGCGTGAACCGGTCGGAAGCGATTTGTTCTGGGGAATGTTTATGCAGCATGACATTAACTACTCCGTAATCGCGGGGCCGACCAGCCGTCACAACACATGGGGTCTAGTTCCTGGGAATCGGAGAGGTGGAAGTGGAAAACCAAGCTGTCCTCAGTGGCCTCGGCCCCTTCTATTGATAAGGAAGGAGCGGGATGAGCCGACAAGGACCGATGACGGAAGGTCGTGAAGCGTACCCACATTGTGTAAGCTCAACGTTTAATGCTCCGGTGTGTGCTGGGATTTGGTAGATCCAAGAACGTTTTCTGCAACGACATAGACCGAAAATGCGGCGACGGCGATCCCAAAACCAGGGAATATGTTGCGGAACATAGCGCGGTTGGAGAAAACGGGGTGTTTACGCCACGCCTCACGTTTCGACCATGGGTCCCTATACAACGGGGGTGGATTGGACATCTGCCGAACAACAAACCCGCTCAGTGACTCCACCCTAAAAACTGGGTGCCAAGATGACCGACCTTTGGCGGATACGCTGTGGCTGAAACTTGAGGGGGATTTCGGGTTGAAGGCGGGCGACTGGTCACGTTCCCCTTGGGTTTAGGGCAGGTCGATCGGGACTTAGGTTCATTTTTGTTCTACCCGCCTTTCTGGCACCCGCTGTTCCCCCACACCTCGCTGGCGCACCCTGTGCCTCTCGGTTCTCCTCCCCACCATCCTCACAACCCTCACTATCTCTCTGGCTTTTATTTTCTCAAATGTCTCACCAATCGTCGTCGCCGAGCGAAGTGGACGGTCCCAATTATGTCGCTGCTAATGGATTTGTCAAGACCAATGGCAATGGCGCCCACTACAAGGACGAAGATACCCCCATGAGCGAAGACGACGATGTGCCTCTTGTATGTCGTCCAATTTCATCCTGATTTCTTGCGTGTGGTTAAAAATGGATTGTTGTGGCGAACTCGTGCCTAGTCTCAGACCCTTACTACCCCATCTCGGAAGCGGAAGAAGGTCGTTAAGGATAACTCCTCGAGTGACGACGACGTTCCTTTGGTTTCGTCTTCCCAACAAAGGACTTCTGCTGCCCCTGTGGATGGCCAATCGCATTCCACCCCTACCGCGCCTGCCAACGGCAGGTCCAGGGCCAGGCGTGCCAAGTCATCCGCCAAACGCGTTGACTCGGATGAGGACGATGACGATCAACCGCTCGTGCCCAAGAAACGTGCTGCCAGGAAACCTCCAAAGAAGAAGGCAAGGGTACAGGGCTCTAACGCCGATGCTGCCGAACAACCCGAGATGGATGAGGACGACGAACCTCTTGTGTCGGCCAAGAAATCTTCTACCCGAGGAAAGCGAAGGGTAAAGGTGGAATCCGATGACGACGATGACGCGCCTTTGGTCAAGAAGAAGCCTTCTGCTGCTGCCAAGGCACGTGGCAAGACCGTCAAGAAGGATGAAGGCTCCGATGCCGAGGTGCCCAAACCCAAGAAGAAAGCCTCCAAAGCTAAGAAAGAGGGTGATGGTGGGGAGGAGACCCCAAAGAAGGGCAAGAAGGCGAAGAAGGAAGATGAGGAAGATGAAGAAATTCATCGATGGTGGGACAACGAGAATCCTGCTGGAGATGGTACGCAGAAGTGGCAGACGTTGCAACATAATGGCGTGTACTTCCCCCCACCCTACGAACCTCTTCCGTCGCACGTTAAGATGAAATACGACGGTATAAACTTCCTGTTGTCTCCCCTCATCCGCCAGACGTTAAGTGTTGCATACAGGCAAGCCTGTCAACCTGCCTGAAGAGGCTGAGGAGGTGGCCGGATTCTACGGCGCGCTGTTAGAGACGCCCCACGCCGAGGATGCAGTCTTCAACAAGAACTTTTTCAGGGATTGGCTCGAGGTTCTGAAACGTTACCCCCCAGTTTGTCTCTTTATCTCTTCCTTTTCTGCACTGCGAACTGACTCCTGCCTAGCTGGGTGGAACTAAGATCAAGGAATTCGCCCTCTGTGACTTCCGCCCTATGTTCGAGTACTTTGAGGCGGAGAAGGCGAAGAAAAAGGCCTTGACCGCCGCGGAGAAGAAGGAACTCAAGAAGGCAAAGGATGAGCTCGAGGCTCCCTACACCCACTGCACGCTTGACAGTCGCAGGGAGAAGGTTGGAAACTTTCGCATTGAACCTCCTGGTCTGTTTAGAGGTCGAGGCGAACATCCCAAGAAAGGGTCCCTCAAGGTCTTTCCACGCCTAGTTCTATGTCTCCCACTCATCTGACATCTCTGCTCCCAGAAACGCGTCCGTCCTGAGGATATCACGATCAACATCGCTCAACACGAGCCCATCCCTGAACCCAACGCCCCCGGAACGTGGAAACAAGTGATCCACGACAACACGGTCACCTGGCTTGCCAATTGGGTCGAGAATGTCAACCAGAACCACAAGTATGTTTTCCTCGCCGCCGGCAGTTCTCTCAAGGGGCAAAGCGATATGTCCAAGTTTGAAAAGGCGCGCGAACTGAAGGTACAGTGAAATCTCCCCCTGACACCCGATCGGTTATCCATGCCTACATATCGTAGAACTACGTCGATCGGATCCGGGCGGACTACCGGGAAGATCTCAAGTCGAAGCAAATGGCTGATAGGCAGCGAGCCACGGCCATGTACCTCATCGATGTTCTCGCCCTTCGAGCTGGTAATGAGAAGGGTGAAGACGAGGCCGATACAGTGGGCTGTTGCTCGCTTCGTTGTGAACACGTCACGTTGCAGCCTCCCAACATTCTTAGTTTTGACTTCTTGGGTAAAGACTCGATCAGATACTTCAAGCAAGTCGAAGTCGATCCTCAAGTCTTCAAGAACATGAGGATCTTCAAGCAGAATAAGACGGATGAAGACGCTCTACTCGATCGTGTCCAGGTGTGTATTCACCCCGCCCTCTCGTGAGTCCTCAGAGTCTGACTTTTGTCTCCCACGTTCGATAGACCTCCAAGTTGAATGCCCACCTTAACGGGTACATGAAGGGACTTACCGCCAAGGTTTTTCGTACCTTCAACGCTTCACAGACTTTCCAGATTCAACTCGACGAGAAGACACCTCACAACGGAACCGTCCAGGAGAAACTCAACGCATACAACGAAGCCAACCGAATGGTCGCAATCCTTTGTAACCATCAACGTACCGTGCCAAAGACCCACGAGCAGTCTATGGCGCGCATGAGTGACAAGGTGCGTCCACGCAAACCAGTGTTCGTGTATTGGATCCCGACCGACGATCCACAAACCTTAGGTCCGCCAACTCAAGTACGAGCGGATGAAGTTACGACACGTTCTGTTCGGGATTGACAAGAAGTACAAGAAGAACAAGAAGTATACCGACGATGAATCGGATATCGACGAAGAGGCCGTCGTTGAGATTGAAGAGAAGATGAAGGAAAAAGAGAAGGAGAAAGTCGAGAAGAAGTTTACCAAAGAGAACGAGAAGCTCATTGCAGATGACGAGAAACCGCAGGACGACTCGGTTCTTCAGGAAAGACTCGAGGAGATTGACACAGAGTTCGAGAAGCTGGCGAAGGAACGTGGGACGGGTAAGGCTTCCCTCAAACGGGAGAGGCCCGCCGAGAAGATTGAAGAGGCTATTGACAAACTTGACGAGAGGATCACCACCGCTAAGCTTCAGATGGTGGATCGCGAGGCGGGGAAGGAGATCGCTTTGGGAACAAGGTCGGCCCATCCTCCGCTCCACCTTTGCTCCTTGTGGACCCTGTTTTGCTGATCCAAAGTTCACTGACAGTAAGATCAACTATTTGGACCCCAGGTAAGGCAACAAACATCCCAGCGTTTGGCGTGGCACGAGTGACTGGGCGTCTCCCCTGCTGCGTCATCCCTTATGTCACCCTTTGCTTGTGATCCCCCTTGCTGACGATTTCCCACGCTGTGGTTCCTAGGATAACTGTCGCGTGGTGCAAGAAGTTCGACGTGCCCGTGGAAAAGCTCTTCTCAAAGACGCTGTTACAGAAGTGTACGTTTTCTCACCTTTCAATTATCAATTCATTCTAGACGTTCCTCCGTTTGGAACCCCTCCTTCTTTTCACCCGACCGACCCAGCCGATGGCCCACGTTCCCCACTATGTTATCAGCCTTTTTTTTTTTTAAATCTTTCCCTTCCACTCCCGTTTTTCCAATTCCTCCTTAACCTTGCCGCGAAAATTTCCCGTTGACCCACCCACCTTTCCTTTTACGTACAGTCCCATGGGCCCTTGAAGCGGGTTCCGACTGGAAGTTCTAGATGATCTCACACAACCTGCATCTATGCGAGTGCGTCGTATCATTTCGGGTCGGACGGTCCAACACATCTCCCGCGGAACTTTAATTCCCAGGTGGGGCTGTATGTTTTTGCGCGACACGATACCTTTCTACCAACCGGGTTTTGCTGGGCTCCGGGTTGCGCCGTATCGATAAATAAGTGAAACACTAGATTGCGTACATGGTTACCCCTAGAGGCCACGATGTTCAAAGTGCTCGCATAACTTCTCATTGCAAATTCCATATTTTCTTGCAACCGTATCAGAAGTGTATGAAAAGTGTGCGTCGGGATCGTTCCCGACAGACGAATGCGCGAAAAAAGCTGCACCCGAGCAGACTGGGGGACGGATTAACAGATTCTATTCTCAATTCTAGGCCGCCAGTTGGGACACGGCATCCTCATCTGCGTTCCCACGTCAAGCTAGTAGGTGGTTTACGGATGTTTGAATGACTTGGGTTCGGTGATTCCTCGTTTCCATCCATATGCCCTGACACTGACGTTCGCCTCGTGTCTGCCTCGTTGTACCGATTTGCAACGGGTCGCAACCTTTCTTGCGGCGAACAAGAAAGCGGACAAGGGAAAGCACGATCCAGGCATATGAACATGACAACCGCAGGATCTAATCCTCCTCCAGAACTACGAAGCTGGGATGGTGTCGATCCCGCGCAAGCTGTCGGCCTCGCTGCCATAATTGCCCGGACTAGAACGCTTCTCACCTTTCTGATAAACGTGGCCACACCTTTCGATCGGCGTTATGAAATGGAGGAAAATCGACACTTGGATCACGTCAAAGATACCGTTACCCGTTATAGCACAAGGTTGAAAATGTACTAGAAGTTCGGGAAACGGACATAGCGGATGGGCGGGGGAATGCGGATGGTGCGGGAAGTATGAAAGGGGGGCCGCTGGTGGATAGAATGGGCGATACAAACGCATCGCGAAGGGTCTGACTGTGGGCGAACGTGGAGGGGTCGGGGGGCCGGGGGGCCGGGATGGACCGGAAACCCCCCAAGTCTGCCCAAAAAGGGAATCAGAAAGGGCGGAATGAGGCGTCCACCAACACGAGTTGGATGTCGCTATCGCTGATCGCGAGGCACGTGGGGGTTAGACTCCGACTCGGATTCCTGTTTATCCTTGCCTTGTTCTGGGCGTCTCTAGTACCGCTCCGGGTACATTGGGGGGATGTGATCGTCCTGGGCGAACGGGTTCGTTAGGTCATCTGGGAGGGGTTCCTCATCCTCGAATAACCTAAACCAGGTCATAGGTGGGTTCTGAATGCGGTCGGTAACGCTCGTCTGGACCATCTTCCGCAACGAAATCTCGGCCTCAACGGGGTGCCTCCGTTGGGCTTGCAGCCGTATCATCTCCTTCATTTCGCGACGGTGAGCTTCAATATCCTCTGTAGTATCGACAAGGACCAGAGTGCCGTCTCGGCGAGTTTCAAGCCGCCGGTTATCACGTCGGAGTCGCTGGGATCGCTGTGGTTGGGATGGGCCGGCTACGGGCTCTGGTGAAGTTGGCCTGTACCTCGTGGACCCGAAATTATCGACGAATCCCCATGGAGCTCTGAACCCATCGAGGGGGGTGGGGGACCGGGGACGAGTCGGCCATTGATATTCGTCCCAAGGAACTCCGTTGATGCGGACAGGGCTAGTGCGGGGAGGAAGGTGGCCCTGCGAGTTGACGGGGGGAGTGGGGGATGGCGGGGAAGACGGTGGCAGTGGCGAGGATGGTACATGGGGAGCAGGTGGGGGACCGGATCGTGGCTTTTTCGATGGACCGCTGGGGCGTTCGATAAACTTGTCCCTCTCCGCGCCACCCTCTACCCATTCGCGTTTCCACGCGTTTTCCCAATCCTTCTTGCTCTGACCAAACGCGAAATCGCACATTTTCTCAAATTCTTGCGGGGGAAGGGTCTCAGAGAGGTAGGAGAGCGTGGACTTGATTGCGGCAGCCTCGCGGGTGAGTTCCACCTCCATCATCTCAAGGGCAAAGAGGGCATCTCGTGCATTCGTCTCAGCTTCTTCGAGTTGTTGAAGGATGTGCGAGCGTTGCCCGACTGTCGCATTGTAAATCCGATCGGCATCAATACCTAAAATTGCAGATGAGTTGAGAGTGGGTGGAAGATGCGGTTGCTTACACGCACCTGTCCAAATCTTCGAGGTTCGAGATGTTCCCGGGGGGTAATATTCCGACGGCATGAGCGGTCGCGTTGAGATCTGGGTGCGCGTGGCGCAGATATCTGCGAGGGAGGGAGCGGGAAGCTCAGCGAGAGCAACCGTCATCGTCTTGTGTGGCGGGGGTGAGATGGTGGTGGTTGGAGAACAAGAGCAATTGGGAACGAGCCATGGTCGATTTCTTATTGTCAAAGGCGAAACAATGAACATTGAATATTGAATATTGAATCCCAGTCCGATCGCGTGGTCACCTGATTTGGGAACCCGCACCAGGTGACCATCGCACGGCCAGCCGGTAAATCTACCTTGGTCGCTCACCGCCATGGCCGCACTCCAGTCAAAGGGTTCAATCATCTCTCGAACGTCTTTTGCTGCTCTCGACGTCGAGGAACCGGAGTCCGAGGAGGAACTCGAAGTCGTCGAACCCCCACCAACCGAGTGAGCAGCTGCCGCCTATGACGCTATCAGGTCGTCTGCTCACCAGATATCTCACCTAGGACCGAACCACAAAAACCCTCCAAAACAGCCCTTAGGAAGGCTGCCCGCGCTGCTCGTCTCGAGAAAAAGCAACAGGAACGCGCCGATGCAAAGCTACGACGCGAAGCCTCCGCTACTTCGTCACAACCCAGCCACTCTCCTCCCCTCGGGACACTCGAGCATCCTCTCGAACTTTCAGAAACAGATAGCCTTTCCGTTGACGAAACACCCCTTCCAGACACCGTCCATCCAGTGATTGCGAATGGTAGCACCTGGCATTCAGATCCTCCAGCAACGGAACTGGCTCGAGAGACGGAGCCAGGACCGGAACCTACAGCAGCGCCACCAGTCCCCGAACTGAGCAAGGGTGAGGCCAAGGAGGATCGTCCAGCGACACAGCCTACCCCCTCAGCGCAGCACCCGACGATCATTGTCATCCCCCCTCCGCAATTTGTCCCGCAACCTGCTGCCACTGCTACTCCGGTACAGTCTGACAACCCGGAGAAAAAACGCCAAAACATCCTCACACGAACGTTATGGACGTTCATCATGATTGGTGGTTTCCTCGGTATGCCATCACCCCTGTGCATGTGACTTCCATTCATCTCCCTCTGCAGCACTGCTCCTGCTCGGTCATGGATACATGATTTTGCTCGTCATGGTCTGTCAAACGGCGGTTTACCGCGAAGTTACTGCTCTCTTTTCCATCAAAAGTATTGACGGAGAGGAGTCACCCCGAGAGAAAGATCCCTGGAGTAAGACCCTCAACTGGTACTTCTTTGCCGTCACCAACTACTACCTCTACGGAGAAAGTATTATCTACTACTTCAAGGTATAAGATCATCACAGACCTCCATCCCCATCTAATCACTGCTCGTTTAGCACGTCGTCTTCGCTGATGCACAACTCATGCCTTTTGCTACGAACCATCGGATCATCAGCTTTACCTTGTATATCATCGGATTTGTTGGATTCGTCATGTCGCTGAAGAAGGGTTATCTTCGGAGGCAGTTTGGACTCTTCGGTTGGGTACACATGAGTTTAATGCTCATTGTTGTCTCGAGGTGGGCTACTTTTCGCCGAACTGTTTATGTGAATTCTGACCGTCATTAAGCCATTTCATCGTCAACAATATCCTTGAGGGTCTCATTTGGCTCTGGGTTCCTGCCTCTCTTGTCATCTGTAATGACGTCTTCGCCTATATTTGGGGTATCACCATTGGTCGAACACCTCTCATCAAGCTCTCACCCAAAAAAACTGTCGAGGGTTTCGTCGGTGCCTTCTTCAGTACCATGCTCTTCGGCATTATCTGGGGGACATTGTTCATGCGGTGGCGATATATGATTTGCCCTGTCAGGGACCTCGGTGTGAACGCCTGGAGTGATATTAAGTGCGACCCCAACCCGGTCTTCATCTGGAGGGAGTGGGAAATCTGGGTCCCCCTTAGGGTCTTCCTGTCCGGTCTAGTGTGTCTCTACCCCTTCCCCGATCTTCGTTTTGGTCACTAAAATTCGTGCCCTGCAGCTCGGGCGAAACATCTCGACGCTCCCATATACGACCTACCACTTCCATGTACTCGTCATGGCCATTTTTACGTCTCTTGTCGCTCCATTTGGTGGCTTTTTTGCTTCCGGATTTAAGCGCGCCTTCAACATCAAGGATTTCGGCCACAGCATCCCCGGACACGGGGGAATGACTGATCGAATGGATTGCCAGTATGTTTGATTTTCCACTCTTCACACTCCAGTTTTGCCGACAACATTACAGGTTCTTGATGGGTGTCTTCACCTACGTCTATTACAGCAGCTTGATCCGCGAAAACAGAGTGACAGTCGGCTCCGTTCTCCAGACCGTTGTCAGCGGGCTCACGGTCGAAGAGCAGATCCAACTTATTCGGGATCTGACGAGATACCTCACTAACCAAGGTATCCCTGTCGACTTGTCCCCCAGCATCAGGTGATAGTTCTACGTTAATTCTTTCATGCCTTAATACGGCTTTTATTACACTCCCCCGCACGATTGTATGTAAACACTGCAACTTTGAATCCGCCATTCTTGATATTTCTCGCATAGCTTGACTATGGATGTCTCATGTTCCATATTGTTTTTCATCATGATTACAGCATTGAATGTGATGAACGTGCACACAATAAGACAGTAGGTGAAATCCTAGGCCAGGTGAGTCGGTGGACGGAGTTTATGACCTTGGCTTTTCCTGTGAGGGGGGACGCGTCAGCAACGGAACAACACCCAGTCGCAATGCGATTTACCTTCTTCTCCTTCCAAAGGGCAAGAAGACCCACTCCGGATACCTTCACGACCTTGAATCGCACACCCGGAATATCACCCTTAGCCTTGCCACTACGACCGAAGCCGGAAATCAGGACTTCGTCGTTCTCGTCGACGAAGTTCAGGCAACCATCGTTCTACACTGCGGTTAACCCAAAGCGCCCAAGGCGGTTCTAATGACTGCAACTTACGGGCACAAAGGCAGTGACCTTTTTGCCGTTTTTGATCAGTTGCACACGGACGCATTTCCGAATGGCAGAGTTTGGCTGCTTGGCCTCGACTCCGACCTTCTCGAGAACGATGCCCTTAGCATGGGACGATCCTCCAGTTGGTGATGTCTTGTAAACGTTTCCCAATGCGCGCTTTTTATATGTCTTGTCCGCCTGTGAATTCGGGGCAACGTCGTCACAGTCAGTTCCAGGATGTCGGGTACCGAGCGAGACAATGACAGACCCATCGGTTCAGACGACGATCGGTGCGAAGCTTACGAGCTGCCTGGAGACCACGGGGTTTGTTGGCTGGAATCGGGAGGCGTACTGTGAGCAGGAGAGGAGGATATTTGTCGGGTACGGTGCTTACAGCCCATTGTTGTCCTTGAGGATTAAGCCTTGACGGAGGTATGGGAGGTCTTGAGGAGTGGCTGGGCACGCCTGAACCCTAATCTGCTAGTTTATTCACGTGGTCGTGGGAACAACTGTAATAACGTTTGCCACGCATGTGACGATGTCACTCTCGGTCCGTTTCCTCTCCGGGCTCCCTCACTGGAAGTGCTGATTGGTGCAGGTGTGGCTGAACACCAGCGCATCCGCACTGCCGCCCATTACAGTCCGCTTCAATTCGAAGTCGTGCTGGGCTATTTCCGGCTATCCAGTAATCTCATGGGGGTTACGGAAAACACTCTGGGTTTTGGCTTTGGAAGGTAGCCTGATCTTGAGTTGCCCCAGTCGCAAAACACGAGCCTTTAGTGGGCTTACGGAACTGGAAAAATCTCAACGGCCACGCTATTCATAAGCGTTTGATCTCCATGCTACCACCCCCGTTTGCCTACACTGTCGTTATGAGGCTCGCGGATAACCAGCATTGAAGGGGTAAATTGCACGGAAAGACTCGGTTTGCAGTTTCGGTACATTACACCTTTCTTCCGGCCAACCGAGATGCAGCCATTCCTACCCCAGATGCCACGGACACGTTCGGCATCACACCCCTCCTTCCTCTACATCACGAAGGCGGTTTGGAGTCTTGCGGCTGGATTTTTGCCTCTGCTAACCTCTGATACTCCCACTTCCACTGTTTTCCATCCAGAAACCCACTCGCTCGATCCTACTCGTTGTCGGACAAGCTGGCCCGGCCTAGATCGAGCCAGAGAGTGGCGTTGGCTTTTGGGCGTGTGGGGGCAACGCCAACAGTGGCGTTTTCCGCACGTGCGGTCCCGGGACACGTGTCTCGCGCAGTGACAATCGGTCTCGTTTTCCCGCCTGGCGTTACCTCGAATTGGTCTGTCGCCTAAGGCTGTTGCCAGGAGGACTTCCAGATGGACCAGCTTCCTCATAATCGGGGCCGTGGGTTTGAACCCTCTTTACACCACTCGGACCAATGGAAACCACATTGTCCAGTGTCAGATGAACTACCGGTACGTATGCGACTTTTTTCCTTCCCGTAAGGGCGACGCCCGACTTGCCGCCCACCGGGGCGGAAAGCGTGTAGGATTAGTCGCTGCTTACCTCCGCAAGGCCAAGGGGCTTCAAGTGCGGATCATAGTTTTCACCGCCGTTCGCAGTGGTTCTGCAATAACCGGCGTCCGTATGAGCAACATCAGCTTGCGGTCAGATTCTGACTGTGAAGGGCGGAATCATTCTTTCCACCAGTGCTTTTGCTTCCCCGAAGAACCTGATCTGGAGCGGGATCGGTCCCTTGGACAAGATTCGGATCATGGAGGGGGATGCAACCCAGCCGGTACTTGTCACCATCTTCTCGATGTATTGATTTTCCCGTCGGCTCTAACGTCTCTGACAATCTTTTCATCAACTTGAGTCAGGGTCTCCCGAAAGTTTGAGTTTTTGCCGTTGCTACGTTGGCTTAACACCAAACATAGTTGATCATGAAACACCAGTCAATTGACTCTCACGACGACTTGGGGCCTATTTGGACGAACCTGAGGACTACCGATGCCTAACAATACCTGGCAAACTGAAGGGGAATCTTCGCCGGCATCTCGGCCTCCTGCGTGCTGTTGGTAACCCTGATGTGTGCGACATTTTGGTAGGAGTGCCCTGTGGCATATTTGACAAGATTATATACAGATTCAAGCCGAATGGCTCACCCCGCCAGCTATGATAGCCCTAATGCGCACACGCTCGGTTATCACCTTGTCCCTGTAGGAAAAGCGACCCGAGACTCGCTTTTGGAACTTGGGTGATTTTGTCCACAACGCGGTGTCCACCGTGATTTCCGGTTTCATAACCGAGACCAAAATTCGGGCGGGAATCCACCCCAGCCACACCTAATGGCCAGCACAAAGGACGCGAATCTCCTAATCCCATGACAACGCCATAACCGCGTGCCTTGGGATCGGTCTGGCTGTACCCGACCCCTGTTGCGTCCCTGTCCCTTGAATGACTGGTTTGCCTTCTCCTAGAGGATATTCTGCAGTGGCTAACCGGCTGGTAGTGCAAAACATGACCTTCTCTCATATCTTTGGAAACTGACTGCACCTTCGGCTATCACCTCTCCAACTCCGACCACATAGAATGACACCCAACCTGGTGCTGGGTCGCACCAAGCTCGGTCCCATCTGTTTACCTTGGCAAATGCAACCGCTGAATTTCTTGATTGGCGATCACCGAGTCGTTCTCGCATGCTGCGACCCGGTCCTGATGAATGGTTGTGTCGGGTGGTGGATACCAGATAACCGACAATGCACCCATAAATAACGTGCGCAAACTCGACTACCTCTACTTTTCTCATCCCTTTCCCTCCATTCCGAGGTTGTCACCCCATAATCCTTGCGCTTCTTCTATACCCCATTCGAGCTCCTCGATACCTACACGATGCATCTACGATTCCTTGCCGCCCTCTTCCTGCTCACCCACTCCGCTCTCGCTGCCAACAACTTCTATGGCATTACCATTGCCAGTTTCAGACCCGATGGCCCCTGTCGAACCCAGGGTCCGTGGGCTGACTTCACCACTGATAGTAACCGAAGTTGACCCACTTTACCCGTCAGATGACTGGGATTCTATCGTCAAAACTGCCAAGGAGAACGGGTACAAGCGGTTCAGGATCTATGCAAATGATTGCGGTATGTGCGATGCTGTCTCCAGGTTAAGAGTTTGAACAAACACATTTTAAATAGGCACTACTTATGACTACGCCATTGCCGCCGCAAAGAAAAACAAGGTTAGTGTCCTCGTTGGCGTCTGGGTTGGTAAGTCTCCCCCCACCAGTTCGCAGAATTCCATTCACTGACGACAAAAAATTAGACGGGACGATCGCCAACTCCGCTTCCAACGTAAGTCTTAGTTCCCGAGGGAATCCTGGCCTTCGAAGGTGGGAACTCAGGGTCTTACCGATTTCATCCAGATCGACAAAGATGTTACCGCGTTCATCGCCGCCGCAAAAAACCGTCAGTGCAGTATCGACGGCCTGACCATCGGAAACGAACTCAAAGACCACGTGAACGTCATGAACAAGGTTTGGGAAATTCGTGATCGCCTCAAGAGGGAAGGAGTGGCAGTTCCCGTTTCGACAGTTCCTATATGGGCCGATGTGGAGAACAATCCCGTCTTGTGCCAAGGCGACCGCGTCACGGTCAACGCGTACGCCTTCTTTGATAAAAATGTAGGAGCCACGGGCGCAGGTAACTTCGTTCGCGATATTGTCCTTCCCAAAATACGGAGCGTGTGCGGGGAGAAGGAAGTTATTATCACCGAGAGTGGATGGCCATCACAAGGCGGACAATATGGCGTAGCCGTCGCTTCGCTTGATCAGGAGCAGGTTGCATTGAAGAACTTGAACTGCGTTGCCAAGGACATCAGTATCTTTGCATTCGAGGCTGAAGACGCAACCTGGAAGAAGAAAACTGGAGATCCGAATTGGGATCAGCGCGAGATGAGTAAGTCTTCTGCGATTCTACAGGTCCAAGCGTTGGGGCGACGCTGATGCTTGTGTTTGTAGGTTTCGGTATCTTGAACAAGGGCCTTGACTCTACTGCTTCAGATTGTTAAATTATTATTATTCGAATAACCCGTATTGTGCTCTACTTACTGGCTCGGGATTTTTGGATAAAGAAAATCAAACAAACGTTGAAGGAACCCTGAAGAAACGCTTCGGGAATGAAGCTCATCGGTTGACAGGTGAATAACTCTTCGTTTCCCTGATATTTATTTGCCCAGGTTTCCCTAGGGTTCCGATTCAGAACCCGGGGTGAACCAGCGAGTTATCCAGCGGACACACAGTCCGTTGCTCGCGGTGTCTGCCAAACAAACACGGAAGATCATCTTGAGGGGTTTACTTTGATCGACGCATATACAATGCGAACATTGCACACAAGAATCCACGAAGCGCCGATTTGGTACTCTAAATGAATACCATTCTTTGACGATATATATGCTGATGCGTAATGATACCACCGATGGTAGGGATGAAAGAGGACAAATGGTCCACAGTGAAAGTGCAATGTTACTCCCCTTTCCACCCACCCCCCTGAATGTCTGGGAGAGGAGCCGAAAGTGAAACGGGACTAGTCTAGAACCGAGGTCCAGCCAATCTGACCTTGTCCTCGACGTCCCTCTCATATAGAGCGAACGCCTTTTGAAACATGCCCGCGAGCTTCCTGACCTCCCTCTCGAAACCTTCCTTGTCGGTCCAAGCCTTCCTCGGGTTCAACAACTCCGATGGAACACCCTCCAACGCGGTGGGGATCGACAGATTGAAGGTACCAAAGTTCTCATATTCGGCCTTGGCGAGTTCACCGGAGTGGATGACATCGATAATACGACGAGTGTATTTGAGTGGGCATCGAGAACCAGTTCCGTACTTGCCGCCGGTCCAGCCAGTGTTGACGAGCCAACAGTCGACCTTGTGCTTAGACATACGCTCGGCCAACATCTCGGCGTACCTTCCAGGCTATTGAAAAGAAGAATGCGGTCGTTAGAATTGTTGGACGTGGAGCATGAGTGCCCATGTTACACACGCGGAGGACAATGAATGGAGCGCTGTAGCAAGTCGAGAAGGTCGGGATGGGTTCGAGAACACCGTCCTCAGTTCCAGGAGTTTTCCTGCCAAAACAATTGGTGGGTGCCATAGGCAAAGAGAAAGGAAAATAGACTTACGAGGTGTAACCAGCCAAGAAGTGATAGCTAGCCTGCTCGGGAAACAGCTTGCTAACCGGTGGGAG
>Ga0307517_10003678_pt1 | contig 23842 bp, 26 predicted proteins | sample 23_EM_MG_FD_194515 | JGI IMG/M metagenome (GOLD analysis project Ga0307517, IMG submission 194515) | Populus trichocarpa ectomycorrhiza microbial communities from riparian zone in the Pacific Northwest, United States - 23_EM | ecosystem: Host-associated > Plants > Roots > Unclassified | place...
ACTCCAGTACTCCGTTGTAAAGCTAGGCACAGTGGAGGAAGGCGTGCAAAACAGGCAACTGAAGATCAAGCAGATGGCCTTGAGGCAGAACTACTTTTGGCAATTGGAGCCAGAGTAATGCTCACTCAAAATATCTGGACAGATAAGGGTATGTGTTTTCCTCCCATTCCTAATCACTATACTGACTTTTACAATCCAGGGTTGGTCAATGGTACTAGGGCAACAATAAAGGAGATTGTTTTTGCACCTGGGGCTGATTACAAAATTGATCTGCCATGATTTATCATGCTTGAGGTTGATGAATATATAGGTATGCTCCAGACATACAATCAGGAATTACATCTACAATGACCAACTATAGGACCTGTTTTCCAATGTACCCAAGGCAGAGAACCACATCCATGGGTCCCTATCACACCATTCACTGCATGGTGGGAACATGGTGACAAGGTTCTCACATGAACACAATTCCCCCTACACCTAGCATGGGCAATTACAGTTCACAAAAGTCAGGGCTTAACATTGGATAAAGCAGTGATCAGTCTTGGAGAGGCAGATTTTACACCTGGACTCTCATTTGTGGCATTGTCATGGGTGAAAATAATAACTGGGTTGTTGTTTAAAACCCCATTCCCAATCAGCCAATTACAGAAGGTTAGAGGATCTTCTGGGGATTTAGATACTGATGCAGAGCACCGTAGACACTTACCCTTAGAACCACCACCAGATGTAGATCTCACTGCATATCAAGTGTAGTATTATTATTGTGTGCAAAAAATGCCCTTAGATAACAAAAATGTTCAGAACAGACGAGCTCGACTTTGCCATGAGGGGTACCCTCATACGGCCCATTTTTATTATTCCCTGTGTTCGTACGCCTATGACCCTACAATGCTACCATACTACTTGCCCTGCACGAGCACTGGAACACGAATGTGTTGTGGGTTTTATCGACTCGGATAATAATTCAGCTTGGTCTGCGAGCCCCCGTAACCGTGAGAGTCTTGCAACTCGAGGTAGGTACGGCCCCCTTGTTGCCCCCCTCCCAAACCAAGTTTAGCGGCCATCTTCTTTTCACGTCGTTGCTTCCTCCTCTTGCAGCATTTCCAGATTCCAAAGCCTGCAAGGAGAAGGACGAAAACAAGGCATCCGAGAAAGATGTAAGGCCACCGACTCAGAATCTTGGCTTGGAATTCTTTTTTCTTCTCGTTATCGGGGACAGGGGATTTCTGGCCCTGATCGGCAGGAAGTAGGGCGTGTGCAGAATCTCCAGAGACGTCAACGCCACCCATCCTCGTGTTAACGAAGACATCACGAGCCTTGTCCTTATTGGTGATTGGCATGATGTGGGCGAAGGGATCGTGGTTGAAAGTGCCGCCTTTGACGCTGTGAAGGGCGGTCAGACTGGGTGCCTCGAGCAGATGGTGAGCCCGACGTACAAGTTCCCGAAGTCGATGTATGTGTACGTATTTCGCACTGAGAGCAGCCGCGGGGTCAGATGTGATCAAGCGACGACCGCGTAGTACTTACAGAATGACATTCCGAGGACTATATCGTATTCGCCCAGTAGACTGAAAGCCGAGGTGATAGGCTGAAACTAGAGAGAGAACGGTTAAGTAATGAAACGGAATCAACGGGGATAAACTCACAGATCCAACGCATGCGGTTTTCCCGTTTGCATCCTTATAGCTAAATTCGCTCATGACAGTATCCAGAGGATGGATAGGAATCTCGACTCCGCCAAACTTGAACGAGACGTTGATGAGAGAGTCACAAGGAACAGTCCAGAACTGGTTCTTCTCGTTGAACACGGCGCCAGGAACACGACCATAGATAGCATCAGAGACGTATCGTGGAACTTGGGTGAGAGTGAAACCGGTATCGAGGACGGCAACAAGTTGACCGTCTGGCGCCGAAGGCACAAACGAATCGAGGGCGATGGTATTTCCGTCGGGACCAACAATGCCGTTAGCGTCGGTGAGTACTTGCCAATGTTGGTCGGCGTCAGTCAGTCGATGGACTTTGTCAACCATGAGCTTGGTGTAGGAGGTGATGTTCGAGTATTGGGGAAGGACCTCGTCGATGGTCATCAGTCCCGAGTTGGAAACGACGGTTCCGTTGGCTCGGTCGAGGTGAAAGGTAATATACGGCGACGAGACGTTGTTCCCAACGAAAATGCGGTTCAGGACACTGTATCCTGAGGTCTTGTCGATCTCATCCCAAATTTTAGATCCCGAGTTTGGGCCCAGACCAATGAGTCCGGAGTAGCCTTTGGTCGAGATATCCACGGAGAAAGTCGATGTGTCGTGTACCAGTACTGCATCGGGACGGTGAGAGACTCAAATGGAACAGAACCAGATGTGTGTCGTACGATATGCCTGGTCCCTTACAGTGTAGCCACCAAACTCGAGAGTCGCTGCGTGAATGTCACCGCCGACCTTTCCAATGGCGTAATTAAGTGTTTCCTTCAACTCCAGTGATTTCGTTTGGGGGACGTCTCCAGTAACCCAGAGGTCACTGCTACCTATACACATCCTCAGCGCCTCAAGGATATGCCATTCGGACCATTTTGGACTTGCCTGTGTCCAGTAATACAGGAACGGACCTCGTCCCCAGGGTCATTGTACTGGTGTACACCGCATTGAAGGTGTTATTGATTGAAATGGACGAGTTTTCGGCCCGCTCAGACAAGGCATGGGGCTGGGCGTAGCGAACTTGAAAAGGCACTATGCCTGCATGCGCAAAATGAGGGTCGATGAGAAAAGAGAGACAGAAAGGAATGAAAGGCCACATGTGGGCCAGGAGAATGAACGGAGGTGGTGTGGAAGAGCGGGAAGGTGGTGGTCGTTGGTTATCGCGGTTTTCGGAAAAGTTGGCGCGACGCTCACACTTTTGCGCCTGCCTTGCCCGACGTCCAGAACCTCAGGCCTTCAGGGCCTCGGCGGCCTAGTGGGTCTACTCGATTCTCGTAGCGTCGCGACGGCACGACCGAGCGCTTTTGACTAACATTGAGTTTTTCGCGAGGTTCGGGCTTTGGACTATCACGACGACCCTCAGACTTGTTCGGCCTTCATCTCCTCGATATTTGTGTTTTTTTTTTTCGCTTGAGGACTCTCTCAACGTTCTCTGGTGAGTGTGTACTAAGTCACAGCAATGAGTCCTGAATGAGCCACCGTGTTGCGTGTCATTTCGAATCTGCTGCAAACTCTGGTCATCAAGGTCTTCATGGGATAAGCCATACACAGGCACTCCTGCTTCGTACATAATGTCGTTGATACCGAGCGCGAAGCCCTTCCTGGCCGACAGATGTTTATTCCGTTCTTTATTATTGTACATTGTGCTGCCTTAAGATTCGTAATAGATGAAGTTTCTGACGATTTGAACACCCGGCACACGAAATCACACCCACCCAACAACCTCACCATGACACGGGATGTGTCGGCACCGTAAAGACTCAATGCAGTAACAAAGTGTGCGTCCCCAAGCAAAAAAAATACAAGTGTCGAGGAGATGGGGGCCAGACAAGCCTGGGGGTCGTCGCGAGAGCCCAAAGCCCAAATTCACAAAAAGCAACATTGGCCGAAAGCACTCGGCCGCGTGGTCGCGACGCCACGGGAATCGAGCAGGCCCATTAAGTTTTTGAGGTTCTGGACGTCGGGCAAGGCGGGCGCAAAAGTGTGTGGGTGATCGGAAATAACAGCGGAAAAAGCCACCGCGCCAACTTTTCCGAAAACCTAGTAAGCTTAGAAACCGGAAACGAGCAACACAACCACTACGACTTGCCCCTTCGTCGACCCAGCAGACACCCCTTGAACGTCGGCGGCGACTCGTTGGCTCATTTCGGCAGAACGGACAACAACCGACAAAAACTCGCGATGAAGCTCATCATATGGGTACTACAAGCCGCAGCAATTTGGTCATCTCTTCTACCCACCACATGCGCGGCACACGATGGCGGTCTTCATTTTAAAGTCACCGGGAGACCCAATCCGCCCAACACGAGATACAACAAGCGAGGGAACATCATAGGAAGCTCGACGCTATCCAACTCGGCGGACATCAGCTACTTCGCGAACGTCACCCTTGGGGGTGCTTCTTTCTCAGTACTAATTGGTGGGTGCGGTCCATTGCCTTTACAACTGATACTTAGTTCAAGCACCTTAGATACCGGAAGGTAGATGTGTTGCGGTTCAATGTATGGATCACCCTAACACCTCACCGCTTACAGCTCCGATCTCTGGGTTGCAGGTTCCATCTCAGATGCGAAGGAAACGGGCAAGGAATCCGGCGTTAACTACGCCATTGGTTCCGTCAAGGGTACGATCTAGGCCATGCTCAGTACTCGTGCTGTGCGCTCAAGTTTTTGTGTCCAGGTCCTGTAAAGCTTGCAAATCTCAACTTCACGGGTTACACCGTCAGCGATCAAGCCTTTAGCAAGTCACCATCCCGGTCCACCGTCTGAATCGTCTTTAACCTTAGGTTGACAGTCCAGGTAACCCCTGACAAAACGAACCCCCAGGGATTGGGCCTTATCGGGCTGGGTCCCAACAAGGGCTCAAACGTATTCAGTGCTGTAGGGTCTTCTGCTGGTGCAGCGGTCGTTGACAGGATCTTCCGTCAAAACACTTCCACACCAAATTTTATCTCCGTACTGCTGGGGCGACGTGATGATCCAACAGATGTATTCCCAGGCGACATCACTGTCGGCGATGTTTTGGACGGCTACGAGAAGATCACTTCACAAGAAAAATTGGAGGTGACAGAAGGTGGTGTTCAACGTACTTGAGCGGCTGCTTTTCCTGATTTCGTTACAGTCTCTATGCTCGAGACCGGTTCGCAGCATTGGCAATCCCTAATAGACGAGGGCGGGATCCTCGGCCCAGATGGTAAACCAATAGCTGTGGCGACGGTGGTCGACAAAACGGCGAATGCCCTAAGATTGACCGCCGTATTTGATACCGGATTTTCTTTGACTCAGGTCCCCAAGTAAACGGCACACACATCCAATCGAGTTCGCAATGCTGACCAGATAATCAGGGCCTTGTCCGATGCCGTGTATGGTCGCATCCCTGGCGCTCAGTTCGTCAACAGATCTGACATTGGAGCCATCTGGGAAGTACCTTGCGACAGGGAGGTCAATATGACGTTCATCTTTGGTGGCCAAAAAATTCCCATCCATCCCTTGGATACGACCATCGACCTCAACTTGACTGATACATCTGGGAGCAAGGTGTGCTTTGGATCTGTAAGCGCATGTGGTCCTTCCTTTGGGTCAACTACGGCTCACCGCTATGCAGTATCAACCCATCAGCACCGCGGTCGACGACGACTACGACATTATCCTTGGAATGTCTTTCCGTGCGTATTCTCCATCACCCCACCCCATTTCGTACTCACAGCTTTCACGTGCAGTTCGGAACGTTTATATGCTCATAGACTACGGAGACTTCGTCGACGGCACCTCCAACACCGCCAACCCCTACATTCAGCTCCTAGCCATAACGGATGACCTCACAGAGGCCCATCAAGATTTCGTGAATGTCCGCATGGGCGGAAAAGATAACGCAAATTGGCAATTACTCCCTCCTTCGTCAACGGGTAGCCCGCCAAAGAGCGAATCGCAACTCGTCCGGGGCATCAAGTACTATTGGCCAATCATCGCTGGTGTAGGAGGGTTCCTGGTCCTAGCCATTCTGATTTCCTGCTTCTGCATGCGGCGGAGAAAGAAGGCTGGCGCTAGGCCATTCTGGAGGAGTAAGAAGAGCTATCGGCCCTTGCACGATCCCGCCCCAGTGGGCATGCAGTCGCTCGGTAGTGATGGCGCTCCAAGGCAGAGTGCATCTGATTATCGAAACCCTTGGGATTCGAGGTACTAGGCAAGCGGACTGGAGAATCGTGCTTCCTGTTTATTGTTTCCGCCACGGACATTACCTTTCTATGCTATTTCCCTCGCTACGAGACAGACTTAAGAAGAGGACAGAGATGTACTTCGTGCTGAGATTGTTGTAATTCCGCAGCCTACACCTGCACTCTATGATCTTCACGGTCTGGATTCACGCCACCCGCCACGGGTTGGTACCTGCGCGGTGCATTTCCAAGGATCGGGAAAACGAACCTTTCCATCTCTTACTGTGATCGCGGGCCCGGGGACAAATTGCTGTGAAGCTTGATTCATCGTCGGCGCCCTGTAATAGTCTGTAGTTTGCTGCGCGACAGCTGTTCTGTCCGAGTATTTCTCAAGCGCTGCCAGCGATCACGGAAGTACCGGCCCGTCATCCCGGTATCCCTTGGATAACGATGTCCACTTCCGTTCACTCCCAAGATTTCAAGCCCAACCGCTCTTTGCTCAACCCAAAATTCGAGGGTTACAAGTTCAACCCACTGCCTCAGGATAACCTCACGCGCCGGTATGGTCTGCAGTACAAACCGAGCCAGATGAACACACCCACATCGCGTTCGACGCAGCCGATGTCGTTTCAAGAGGTACAGAGCAGGATAACTCACAATCACCTGACAGTCAGACCGGATTCTGCGCTCGGGGTCTATGTGGACACTGAGCATCGTGTGGTAGGGGTCACCATCGATCCAGTGAGTGAACGCGCTTCGTACTTTCTACTTTCTCCCAGTCCTGAGTTGGTAGAACAGATCACACTCCAACCGACGTTCTCGTTACTAGCGGAGCTGCCCCAATCAATCCAAAGCTCTGGCACCCGCGATTCCCGACGTGCCGAATACCCTTCATCAGCCTTCACCAACCCAAACACACTGTTGGTCGCTGACGGACAGGGAACACTATTCTCATTCCTACTTTCCGAGGACCATGTCTCGGCAAAACTATTGGGGTCTTACGAACTCCGACCGGAGTCAGCTGTGCAATCTCTCCCGTTCCGGATTCATGTCGCCCAACAAACCTCCCCCGATTCAGCCACCCTCGTGCTATCTTCCCGTTCATACGCGGTGAAACCACAGGAAGATCCCAAACGGCGGCCGCAGACCGAGTTTGACCTCTGGGGTGCAGAACTCCCTATCGCTCTGGTGGAAAACGACAAGACGCAAACGTTGAGTTGTCTGTGGCACCGGACTGGCCGAGAAGTCCCCACATATTCAACCTTCCACGACTCGCCGCCTTCATTCCACGTCTTTGGGGGATCTCTGTACACGGAATCTGAGACAGCCACCATTCAGCCTTACACCCCCACTCCTGACGAGATCGCACCGATTCCGCGTGTTGACGAAAACCTCGACGCGGAACCTTTCTCAAAACCTCCCCCATACTCATGGACACAGACCTCCGATTCCGTCACAGTGGCGTTCCCACTTCCGTCCGCCACTCCAAAATCAGCGATTAAAGTCACTTTCACCCCAAAAGCCCTCAACCTCTTCATCTCTGGTGCATTCCCGGAATCCAGTTCTTCACCCATCCCCCTCCCTCGATACATCGCAAAGTCGTTTTGGGATGGGATTCAAACTTCTACGAGTTTCTGGACGTGGGATAAAGCGGGAGAGAAGAGTTTCGGACTCCTCACCTTGCATCTCGACAAGCTACACGATGGAACGAGGTGGTCGCAGGTCTTTGCGTCTTATCAAATCCCATCAGGAGAGCCGGAACCGGAAGTTTCGGAAACCCTCGACCCGAGCGAGTTGTATAATATCCGAGAAGCATTGGAAAAGTACACTTCGTCCCTCTCTGAGGACGGTGGCGGGTTAGGATTAGGGCAGGGGGTGCCGAGTTTGGGGAAAGGGGAGATCGATGAGGAGTTGGATTCTTCCGTAGGAAGGGAAGCGTTCCTCACCAGAATCCCAGTTTCGACACCTCAAGCCCAGAACGGGACGGGTTCGAAGGATCGATCGCCTTCCATCACTTTACTCTCAACACCATTACCGGGATCGACAAAACCTGGCGAGTCTCCCTCGCTAGTCACCAAAAGCGACATCGACGGTCTCCTCTACGCTCTCGCTCCACTCAAAACCTCAGACGGAGGGGACGACAGCACGTGGACGCACACCTCAACCTTCTCCGCTCTTTCGTTCGTCCTCGCTTCAAAACAGGACGTTCGATTCACTCACCACGTATCCGATCGCCTAGTCATGGCCTTCGAAAGTGGTTCGCGGGGGCTCGGGTTTAATATCTATATCTACCAGGCTACACACACCCGCTCGGCGCAGTGGGCGAAGCAATCCGTGATTCGGGTTGGAGATGCGGCGACGGGTCCCCTCCTTGGTGTGGGGGCATTGGCGCTGGACGTGGAAGGAGGAAAGAAGATCGTGATGTTGTGTTTATGCGAGAACGAGGCGGTAGTCGTTCAGGACATTCCGATGTCAACTACGTAGGCCGCAGCTTACCACGCAATGGACTTCATGCGCATGTAACAGATGTTGTAGCGGATACGAGTAATTGACAACCCACGAGAGCAAAGGCGATTCCCTGCCCCCTGATCGACAACTAGGAGCAGGAATGGATGGCTGAACAAGAGGCATGAGATTAACCAGAGACAAAGGACAAACGAATCTGAAGAAAATACACAGGTCGGAGTAAGAGAGAAACGCACAGAGAGGTCGAAAAAGGTACAAGGAAAACTGGTAGGACTATGCAGCGAAGAACACACATGTGAATAAAAGCGACAGTATGACCTAGTACACGCATATAAATATAAGGGAAACACTGGTAGTGAGACAGACAGAGAGGCGGGAAAGGGCCAAAACGCGGATCAGGCAGATGGGGTTGCTGGGTCAGAACGGACGGGCTGTGAGGTCCATGCGTGCAAGATCTTTCGGCCCAATACAGAAGCCTAAGACGTCAAAAGAGCGAAAGGAGGGGGAGGGGGAATAGAAAAGCAAACGGAACCGAGCTGAAGGCCGCTTCAACCCTCCTCTTACCCCTTAAGAGGGCCTTCGCTCGTGTCCATCAAACCCTCCGCCTTCACAGCAGGCGCAGCCTCGTCTGATCCCGGAAGAGTTGTAAACTGATGGGGTTTCTGCTCTATCGTGTCCCCGTTCAGCAGCGGTTTCGGTGGTGGGGGTGTCTCGGATTTGTGTGGGGGGGATGTGGGTGGTTCAGAAGCCAAACTGTCTTGATCGGTATCCACCTCGATGTTATTGCTACCCTCGACCTTTCCGTTCGGCCGGGGGTTTGTTGAACTATCTCCATTCTTCCCATCCATATGTTGCTCCAGAACGTCCAACTGTTCCCTGAGCGACTTATTTGCCGAGTCGGCCGGGGCTGGCCTGTACCCATACGTGTGGCTGAAGAACGGTTGAGATTCGGGACCATCCATATCGTCACTGTCCTCAGACTCGGTGTCGTCCTCGTTAAACATCAGGGCACCGCCGTCCGAGAGGATGTTCCCGCCTGGACGGAACGATATACCGCCGGTGCTTCCCAGGATCCGTGTGATACCAAAGCCAGGTGAGCCGAAGCCACCTGCTCCACCAGCACCACCAATCCGTGTCTGTCTGTCCTTCTCCCGAGCCTCCTCCGCGGCCCTCTTCGCCTTGAATGCCATCAGTCTACTCTGTGAATAGAGTTGGGGAAGCGCCTCCGGCGTTGCGTGACCAACACGGCTCTTTACACGGTCAGTGACCCATGCTCTCCATTCATCTTTGGTCTTGCCATTCAAAAGGGCTACGACCAGCATCGTCATGTTGTCGCATCCGATACCAGCTCCGGACTCGGTGTCGGGCGCCAGGCAAAGTTCGCAGACGATCTCCGCGATTTCTGAGAGCTCCTTTCCTTCTGAAATTAACAGTCGGACCACGTCCACACACTGTTGTGACGTCAGACAGTCCCAGATGCCTGCGTACAGGTTAGTTGCAGTCCGTTGGGGGAGTATCACGCAAGTGACCAACCATCACAAGCGATGATGAGGAATTCATCGTCCTCCGTTATCTTGTGTTCGATGACCTCGGGGTTCGCGGTAATGATTTGGTCCTCAGCCGAGACGTTGGCGTTCTTCTTGTATTCGAAATCCCCCAAAGCTCGAGCCAAAGCGAGGTTGCCTGGCGAAAGCGATCATTCGGAAATGCTCACATCCAGCGCGAGAATCGTATCGTACCGTTGACCCGCCCGTATTCAACGTAACCACCAGCTCGGAAGATCCGGGCCATTTCAGCTGATCGGAGAGATGTCGACAAATGATCCGGATAAGACAAAGATAATGTGGACGGACCCTCGTTGTTGGGTTTATGGTCGAAACTCAATGGTTTCGACTCACCCTTGGTGCCGAGGACGCATCTTGAATCACCGGCGTTGGCCTATCGATGAGACCCAAACCCGCCCAGCAAAAGAAGGCAGTAAAGGAGATGGGAGGCGATTGATCAGCCGCAGCCACAAAACGACCATACAAAGCGCCTTGACTTACGACAAAGATTCGACCATCTTCGGTGATGAGGGCAGCAACGGCTGTACAGCCAGAGGGGTCCCTGACAAATTCCGGGTCTACGATGTGCCCGTTGTTAGCTAAACGAATCCATTAAGCCCTGGAGCATCACTTTTCAAGATATCTTCATCTGTCCCCAAAAACGCCCTCTTGAGACCCTCCAAGTAATTCCCTTCCTTATATGTTTGCTCTCCCGTCAGGCGCTTGAAGACATTAGTTCCCGCATATTTGGCAACGCTCGCTCCTGTTTGCGTTCAAAGAAACGAAGGATCGACGGTTTGAGATGGTGCACGGAGCACGTGATGACGGGAAACGACATACCACCGTGGCCGTCGTAGACGGCAAAGAACGCGTTCCTCGTGCGGTTATCTTCGTCCAACTGAAGCTCCGCGGTATGCGCGTCTTCCATACCTGATCAACCCGAAATAACCAAATAAGTACCGCAGCATGTCCCGGAGCGGTTTGTACGTAATGGCGGGGCGGAACAAGGGGGGATGTTGTGAACGGTGGGCGAGGGGATGAAATCGCCGGAAATCGCAATTCACAATGAAAAGGAGGCGATATGATGGGATGCATCGAGGTTATGACGCAAAGTGGTACCCGACCAGGTGACCGAGAGGAAGGGTAAGATTGGAGAGAGGAAGATCAAAGTCAGAAAACCGAATGACCGGGATATTTGGCCACAACAATCAGGTACTCGTACGCACCGACTCTCCACCCTTGCATCTCCGAAACGCCGAATTCAAACCTGTCATTTTCTCCAGACTCAGACTTCTTGGTCGTTACTGTTTCAAAAGGGGAGTGGTCGAGCGATTATCAGCACACGCGATCAACTCCAACCCGGGCGAAATAGACGGGAACACGACGACAACGCGAGTGTACGGCGCTGGAGGGGCGCAAAGACCCATCCGCACAAGTACGGTCACATTTGGGTGGGTTCTAAACGCACCCAAGCCCACCGAGTCCAACGACGACACAGAACTAGAGAGAGAGAATACTGACTCGGCGAAGATAATGTTTGACCCTAGTGGTGCGAGAAGGATATAAAAGATAGTCAGCACAAGGTCAAGGCAAGTCGGGTGATGATCGTGGCAGGTATGAAGGGGAGGGCCCGCACTGACCATGGTGGTTCAAGGTGGACGATGAATGGGATGAAGAAAGAGAAAGGCTGATCGAGAATAGGGAGAGGTTTGAAGATTATTTTCTTTCGTGAGAAATCGTAAGTTGCTCGTCGTTGTTGGTGGGTGGTAGGACAGAAGCTGGAGGATGTTGCGACTGAGATTGGAAGCGGGACGGTGAGGGCTGGTGCGATTGGCAGTGCTGCGCTAAGGCAAAAACTCACCCAAGATTTCGTTATCTCTTTCCTATTCGGGACATGCACTACAACCGCGCAAAAACTCTGGATACTAGGTAACAAAGTACAACTACAGATCGATAGCATACACCATCCTAATACACGCTCGAGTGCCTACCGTTCCCCAGGGCCAGGCTTCTGTCCTCTCACATCATTATGACTCTTCGGAGGCAAACGGCGATCAACGCCCCCTTCGCTACCCGGGTCACCCACATCCAGTTCCGAGTCCTGATAAGCCTTGTCGAGCTTGGACCCCCCTTTGCCATTAACTTGCGGCCCAGGCGTCCCATTCCTCACACCCTTCCTCTGACTCCTTCCTCGTGTCATAGGCGGGGAACCTTCGGTCCTCCGCTTCGACGTCTCCGCCAGGTCATTCGCTCCGTCTGTCGGTCCAGACCCAGAGCTTGGATCCAACGCGAAAGTAACTCTCCGCTTTGATTTGGACCTACTCCTTGTCCTACTCGTCGCCCTCTCCTGCACACCGGTTTCTCGAACAGCCGGGATCGATTCGGACAGTGACAGTGAAGACGGAAATGTACTGGACGACGGGGGCAGCGCCGGTGGTGGCATAGATGGACCCGCCCCACTACCCGTCACGTAAGGACCCTGATTCTGAAACGGTCGCTGCTGATGATCGTGTCCATAAGGATACCTGAAGGTTGTCGGCGTAGAGGGGGGCCAAGCCGGAAACATCCCCCACCCTGGTGAACCGGGAATTCCGTTCATTGACGGCATGTTCCCAGGCATACCCCCCGTGTGACCCATTTGTGGCAGAGGTCGACCTCCATTCACGAGAACAGCAAGTTGGGTCACAGCCTGAGCAAGAAGGGCTTGCGTATTTGAATCCTGGAAGAACGGATACTGCCCGTGCCCGTATTGAGTGTGATCGTGGTTCGGATAAGGAACGTGACTGAAGCTGATGGCGTGATCTCGGAAGGGAGGGTGTTCTGAATAGGGTGTGAAGGGCTGATGGGTCTGGTCGGGGAATCCTACAGGCAAAGGCGGAGGCGAAGGGAAGTGGGTATAGGAACCGTCAAGGCGGTTAGGGGTATCGTCCTCTCTCCGTTCGTCGCCGAATGAAGTCACCGCAGGAGTGGTACTTGCCGGCGCGGGTGTAGATGCGACCTCCTTGGTCGCTTTGGAACGAGATTGTGATCGAGTTCGGGGTTTCAATTCACCTATCGTAATTGATACGTCGGCTTGGTCTCCCACAAAAGAGATCCAAACAAGACAACATACCAGCTTCAGGACCGTCACTGCGGTCACAAGCATCAATAACAATTACCTCGGGGGTCATTATTGTACAAGCCTGAATCCTACTGCTGTCGGGCGGGGGGGTTCGTTGCCCGGAGTCAGCCTTAGTACGACTACCTTGTTCCCCCCCAGAGCTGGATTCAGACGAGATTATTCGTTTCCGTTTCAAGGCGCTGCGAATCCGAGGACTCCTAGGTGGGACAGGAGATGGGGAAGGTGGCGAGGGAGGGGAACTGCGATCATCGCATTCTGTGTCCACAAACACCTCTGGCGGTTTCCTCGGAGTCTTCGACCTGGGCCTAGTTGTCGTCGTAGAGGCACCAGATTCTGTGGATCGGTTAGACCTAGTGGATTTAGGTTTCGCAGTTGATTTACGCGAGGGTTTGGGCCTTGAAATGGGTTTTGGAGTCGTCACTTGTGTCTGTGGTCCCGGCCTCGACTTGAGCGAGGCAATCTTTTTCAGCGGAGTTACTGAGTCTGGATCTGCGGGGACAGAGACAAGCTCGGAAGCAACGGTGGTGGGAGCGGGAGTGACGAGGGAGGGCCGTTTGGTTTCGATTAGGACAAATGGAACTAGTTTTTTGGGAGTCACAGCGGAACCAGTTTTCTTCGCCACCCTGGGCTCCAACGCAAGCGGTTTTGGATTTGTGGTCACCTTGGATTGTGGGCGGGGCCGCTCGTCCTGTGTCTCGTCGTCACTGAGAGACAGATCAATAATAAAGGCTGAGCTTGGCCGTTTCCCAAAGATGGATGGAGCACGAGGTTGTGGAGGCGGGAATTCCAAGTCAATTTCATGGAGGCTATCTTCAAGAGTTCTTCGAGAAGTAGAGGCGAGTGGTTGCCGTTTAGGGGTGGGAGAGCCGAAACTCTCCTTGGTATGGGGACCCCTGTAGGCCCTGTAGGGGTTGAGTGGTGTGTGTGATGTCAGCGGAGAGGAAGGAAGGGAAACCGAAGAGTAGGGCCCTGGGGACGACGAGGGAGGTGGCGGTGAATGTACCGAAGGTAGAGCTTCAGGACTAGGCGTCCGACGAGCGCGATATCCACGGTGGACGTCGTTCCCATCGAATTCTCGAACTGCAAAATCTTCTTCAGACTCGGTCAGGGGGGCTGGGGTTTTGAGTGGCCGAGGTTTGACTCGTGTAGTGAATGAGGCCTTCCTAGCTGGGGTCACCACTCGCTTGGCAGGGGTAGGACGTGGAGGCAAAATGTTGATTTCGTCCTCGGAAGAATCGTCTCCGCCATCGAGCTCGCGTCGAATTGCCTCCACCTTGAGGAATTCGCGTAAATCCTCTGCGTCTGAAGAGCTGGTGGCGGGTCTAAGGGGCGCCAGTCGGGTGATTTGTGGGGCGGCAAGGCCGTCGGAGGAAGGAAACGCGTCAGTTTCTTCTGCACCGTCTTCATCGTCATCATCCTCTTCGTCCTCAGCAAGGTTATCCGCTACCTCGCTTCCCGGATCCGTGTTGATTGCAGGATCGTCGTCTTTGTCCGCCAAGTCACCAAAATTACAAGGTTTGGGGAATTCACTGAGTACCCCGCGGTCTTTGATGACTTTCCCTGTCAGAATATCCACGACATCATCCTCGTCTAACCTCCTGTTATACCTCTCAGCGAGAGCGGACCATATATCGAGCACCCGCATCGAAGAAGCTGCTCTAGCATCGTGTAAATCGGCCGGTGCGGGCTGTTCTGGGCGAGAAGAAGAGGAACGTGGCGTCGAAAGAGACAAGGAACTCGAGGTTGGTGTGGATGCCAATCGACGTCTTTTTACAGGCGGCACGCCATCCCTGAAGGTACGAATGGGTGATGAGGCAAAAGACTGGGAACGCGAGGAGGCGGAGGGAGGGACGGAAGACTTTGTGAACTTTGGAGGGGGATTTGAAGTTGAAGCCCTCGCGTTCATCGCGCAGGGAGTCGGGTTGAACAAGTCGCGACTTGCCGATCACATGGGCGAATCACAAAGCGCGTCTTGGAATTTTCGCGCCTTCGCGTTCTTGGCCCACTTGACCACAATACACTCGGTTTTTTATTCGCAAATCCTTTGCTGCCGTTGTGTAAGGCGACGAACGTGACCCTGGCGGCGGCCGGGTAACCAAGCCGTCCGTATTGATGCAGAATGCAGGCAGCTTCCTAATTTGGACGTTGATTGTTCCCACCCAGTTCCTACCCGTCTGCCATCGATAGTGGTCAATGAGCAGATACACACCCTTCCCCGGGCCAGCCCTAAATTTGATGGAGATCAGTCCCGGCAACCCATGATCAGACCAGCCGTCGGTGGGATCAGGCGGAGCTGAAACACACCTGAGGACGAAAATCAGCCCATCGTGAACCCATCACAGCTGGGTTCCAGCTGGGATATCCACTGAGCACCGAGGTGTGCCTCCGGCCCATTTCCACCGGTCCCCCACACCCGTTGTTATACGGGTTCGCCAGGTTCACATCAGGTTCAGCTGAAATGTAATTATATATTGATTTTCTGATTACTGAGCTACGGAATCCACGACCTTCACCCCATATGTTGCGCGGTCCAAGGAAATGAGACCGGTCATTGCTCTATGCAATGTGAGTGAGTTATGAGAACCGGGGGACGTCATAAAATAAACGGACGCACTTCTCGTACGCGGTCTTTCCTCCCTTGCGCATATTGTCCAACCACAGGTCTACCACATCCCAGAATTCCTCGCTGGGATGTTTTAGAAAAACTTTGCGCTGTGATCTGGAGGTCAGTGGTGTTCGCAGAGAGAGACGGTGGTCGAACGTACGAATAATGCGACTCGCATAAACGTTTCAACTCCAAATCGTTGATAGTCGCTTTCGGAGATCTTGCCCATGACGGCTTTGGTAAGGGCACTAATCTTCATCTGCCTCCCTGGGTCCAGTTTCGAGTCATCCTTTAGCTAGTACACAATCAGTAACAAAACACCATGTCGAGTGACTTCGCGCCAGACTCACCACCTTCTTGATTGACCCCCGCAGTTGAGTTACCTCGTAACCAACCTTTGATTCAATTTGCACCCATGCCTGCGGATTAGTCTCTTCAAGATTCTTCGGGATTCCAACGAGAGAGTGCCGGATCCTATCCTGTAGGGAGGTCAGATGTTGTCGATGTGCAACATGGTAACTCACAATACGAGAAGCTTGACACTATCTTCTGTCTTGTAGTCTTTTGCGGCGGGGTTGAAGAAGGCTTGCTTCACAACGAGCTTGATGTTATCCTGCGGCATTTGTGAGGGGTGGGTACAGGTGAGGGTGGTTCGCATGTTACAGTTATTTCCTTCGTCATTTTGAAACTTGCCGGTCCGACGTTCTCGGTCAAAGTGTTGACCTTGTCTAACAGCGATATAGTTTCGCCGTAGAGCACCAACAACTTGGTGCCAATGGTTTCCTGACACAACAGGGTGATGTTAGAAGCGACAAATATTCAGGCGATCTACGTGCCTTGTTAAATTTCTCGACAGCAGTGACCTGTACATTGTTTAATTTCAGGCGTTTTGCAAGCCGCCTAATGAAAAGTTGTTGATCAGATGGGGTTTGGTCCCTGGGGGTCGCAAGTTCAGAACGAGATTGAATGAGAAACCGGGGGTGTTACTCTAAACCCGCTTGGTTTTCGTTGCCAGGATCGCTTTCTCCGTCTTCTGCGGTAGAGTCGTTTCCATTCTGATCATCATCAGGAGATGGGTGTTTTTCCCCAGATGTGGTGGGTCCAGGGGGTTCGGCGTGGAAGTCATCTGCTGCTGCAAGTAACAGCTGTAGCTCCTGTTGAAGATCGTCACCAATTGGCAGAGGCATCAGTGGTGATGGGTGAGAGGGTGAGGTGAGAGAGAAATTTTTCGTCGCATGGCCAGGAACAAGGGGCGGGGCGGGAATGACCTTAAGTGTTTCAGATCCTGGGTTGCAACCGCATTAGCCACCTCCAAGTTGCATTAACTTTGTGAGAATGCCAGCTCAACGAAAGGACCTCCCCAAAGGTATATTTCTGTCGTTGGCCTGCACTATAGAGACTCACCAGGAAATAGGGCTCAAGGAGCTTGAAAGCGATCCGAATAAGGTCCAATGTTTGGTATGTCAGGCGCACGTTTTCGGGGCTCTACCTTTCCAGCGAAAAGGTGTCAAAAAGCACATCGAAAGCCAGGCCCATCTACGTGCAATCCACGCTGCGTCTGAGGCCAAGGAGGAAGAGTCTGCAATCCGAATTAAAATTCAGAGACTCGATACCCAGGCTCTTGAGGCTGAAGCAGAAATGTTCATGTCATCATTGTCAGGAGAGTTGCCGATAAAACATTCATCGGCATCACAGACTCTCGTTGACCATGACGAGACGTTGAGAGAAAGGGAGATGTGGGAGAGGTTCGAGATGGATGGACTTGAGTGTTCCGAGTCCTTCCGTCATCAGGAACATGCCCAACGGCTTTTTTCGACCTTTTTACTTATCCCAACTTATTCGCACTTCTTGAAGGCTGATCAGCCGTCATTTTTTTACGAGATAGTTCTGATTTAGCGAGAACAAGCAAACGGATAATATACATATGGAAGGTGTCAACTAAAACGCTATTTCGAATGCATGGTGATCAATATGCTTGTTGACATAGAACGACTGATAGGCGTCCAGCGTCTGGGTATAATCAATATCTCTATGCACCTGGGTGTTCGAGGGAAATCGAGGGAGCAAATGGGCACCGCGAACGATGGAATCCAAATGAATAACACTCATGCTCCGGTAGTGATGGCCATGAGTGTACTCAGGTTCGACAACCCATAACCCGGTGGAACTATCAGGTTCAGTGCCGACCGTGGTATACCAGTGTACGAGAGCACATGGATACTCCACATTAGCAAATGAGAACCTGAAAAAAAGGTAAACGCGGGCCACAAGCAGGCCTCGCATTCCAGGAGCATTTGATTCCCCTCCGTCGACAAAGATGCAATCCCTCCGTGGGCCTGCGACGTCACCCTTTGTCCACTCTGGTGTGGAACGAATAACCTCCCTGTACATTCCTCCTGGTCCCGACGGGTTGCTGGGAGCACGGAATATGGCAGTGGCGGAATGGAATACTGAGACTCTTGAATCCCACAGAACTGGGCACTGCTCGAGCGGAAGGGTGTCGGGTTCAACGTCGGAATCAGGGTGAAGTTGATAGAAAAGAAAGCGCCGGGCGAGATCAGGTAAATTTTGTTGGCCGATCTTCATTCCGATGGCTGTGAAAGTTGGCGGGTATTGGCGGGTGGGGGCTGAGTGAATAGTTCGTGAGAAGTTAAGGATATGTAGATTTAATGATAGTTACCCTTGTCGCGAGCAAGTCGCACTTCATTCATTATGGCTTCCGATTCAACCGGCCCATGATCAGCGTCGTTGCCGTCATCACCGTTGCCACCACCACTGCCACTATTGCCGTCATCAGCATCGTCTTCACTGCTATCAGGTCCATTATCATCACGGTCACCACGGTCATCATTGCTGAGGGCGCCAAGGATCGCATCAACGAGGGGTGAATTTGTGAGCATTCCGCGAGCAGTGAAGTCGGCTTTGGCAGCTGTGAGCTTGTCAAGCCTCTCGTTCACTTTGAGAATTTGGGAGAGGGCCTTGTAGCGACTCGAGCGGCGCCATGGGCGTTTGACTGCGGCAATGTGTTTTGATTCTGTGATTGACGAGCAGAGGCCGTTTGGTGAGCCGAAGTTCTTGATGTTGTCGTGATAGTGAACCATTGAATGTTGCCGGGGAAGTGAGAACCCAGCAAGGCCATTATCTCGAACTGTTCCAGAAAAGACAACACGATATTGGTGGAAGTGTTGAAGGGCGGCCTTGAGGTCCTCGAGCGAGTCTTCAGTAATGATATGGCGACGGGCAATATAACAGAACTCGAGGAATGCGGCAAATGTCCGGATGATGTCCGGAGGGACAAACCCCTCAATAGCGTTCATGTATACCTATGGTTAGGGAGATTAATATGTCTGTCGACGCGGCACTTATAGCGTACCTTCATCAAAGCCTTAGAATCGTCCCCGGTCCATTGACTGAAATTCCTCCCCTGTTTGAACCGGCGTAAGCCAGGGAATGGGGGTGCAAGCGCAATCCTGTCAAACAGTGAATATATGTTACAAACAGTAAATGAAACACTGACCTGCGATCGATTTCATCAAGGACCCGTTCCTTACCGGCGGTGCCATAGCAATGTTCGAGGTACTTTGATACCCAATCAACGAGGTGATCCTTAAACACACCCTTTATTACTTGGTGGAGCAGGTCTGAAGTGATGAGCTCATATATATCTGCTCTGGGGAAATACGTCGTATATGGCTAGTTGATGTCAGCTTTGATATCATATAGTGTTGGGGATCGTGTACCTTGGCACCGGGGGCGATACCATACTCCCTTCGTAAAGTATCTTCGGTGTGCAAGCTGAGTAGTACAGCTGTGTGATCTGCTGTCCTCAGGCGGCAGGGGGCATCGAGTGAATCTGGGTGTGCGTGGCACCTTCAAGGGTTCAGCGAGCATTTCCAAATAAGGGATCCAACATACGTAGCACACCAATTCATCAGGATCCATGATATCATGGCTTGCTCTGGGTAGTCAGCTATGTGCGGGCCGAGACCGTATAGAACACGACGAAAGTATTGGTCAGCGCATCGAACAATATCCGGGGTCGTCATGAATGGCTTGATAGGGAGGAGGATGTTTGCGATGGCGTCATGAGTTAGTGTTCGTTTGAATTGCCGAAACTCTTCCGTGTCGGTGTCTTTCCTGGCACCTAACACGAGCATGGGCATGAGTGTGAAAAAATGGAAATAGGTTCTCACCCTTCGGAATAGGGAGAAAACCAATGACCACGAGGGCATTCTTGTGCGCCCTTCTCATGTGGTTCTGAATGTTACCAATCGAGAGGTAGAGGGGGTAGAAGTCATTCTGACCGGTTGCAACAGAAACCGTTGTCTTGTCTGATCCGAGAATGATTGGCACAAACATCGAGCCATGTGTTGAAGGATCTTCGGAAATTAGATCCTATCCTGAGATCAATAATAGTGACATATCTATGAATGACACGACACACCGATTGTCGCCATGCCCAATCACCTGACATCATATTAGAATACCGCCGTTTAGAATCTTCAAACTCTCGATACGCAGAGTAGTCTATGTGGCCGTCAAATTCTGGGTTGGAGAGGATGCCTTGATCACATCACGAGGGTTGCGGAACCAAATCTCATATTCCGTGATCTTCCACTCCGGTGGGCGGGTAGTTTCGGGTAGTGGTCCGTCATAGCTCAGGCAGAAGGATTCCCAAGGAACGTTCCCGAGTGGAATGGAGTCAATTTGTCGTAATAGGTCCATGTGGTCGGTGATGGGTGGTTGGACGCCATGGGGGATCAGGGTGGCAGCCCAGAGTTCAAGTAGATGGTTGACCTTCTTCTTCGATAGCTCCGCTTCGGAAAAGACAAAGTTGGCAAGTTCGAAGCCAACGCGAGAATCAAAGGGGAACCAATCGGATTCTGGCTGCACTGTTGGCAGCACTGGCATGACGTCCATAGTAAGGAATTCTCTGTGCTCGTTACATCGCTTGGCTACAGGAATGCAAGTTTTTACTGTCAGTGTCACGGAGAAAAGCCACGAGGGGTGCACGTACCAGTGAGAAACGGATGATGATTCTGCTGAAATTCAGTAATTGGGACGTCAAGCCCTGGATGGTATTCATGGATAGCGTTATAATGACGCTTAAGGCCACTTCTGTTTCGGAACCTGTGGTCGCATTTAGTACATGGAATCATGGGTATTCCGAGGGGAACTCCAGAGTTGGTGACAGCATTTTATAAAAGTCAATGGGTAAAAGTTGACACACCTGCATATGTGGACACATCGGAATAGAGGTTCCAGGCAGGGCGCGGCCACCGTTTGTCCCGCTGTTGAGTGATGTGGCGTCATCCTGGGACACAGATAGGCCGGAATAATGAATTGCTGCCAACTAAACCTGGAATGTCAGGTGGGCGAGTGGACCAAGGACAGCCGAGAGAAGTTGACGGTGTCGTAGATTATCGTAGATAGGCAAAGAGATGTAACGGTATTGCCAGAACAGTTTATCACACTCAACATATAGTTACACATCACGGTCACAACTTGCAATCACGGACAAATAATGCGATGTGTTTTACGCTGTAGTCTCGCTTTCGTCAGTCCCCCAGCCTTAACCCGGGACCACTAAGCTCCCAGATGAGCTCAAGCATATTTATCTATATATATATAACCTTACTATACAAAAAAAATGGACCTCGGTGGCACGGTGGCCAAATTGGGTAAACCCAGTCTTATCTGCCTAGAGGCGTGACGGTCTTTCCCGATTGGGAAGCCATGTCATCCTCTCCTCCCCGCCATGCCAGCTGGAACTTCTGCGCCCATGTTAACCACCGAACACACCTGCCTTCCAGTTTACCCGAACGGAGTCCACCTGTGTTCGTGTTCGAGTTCTTATGTGTCAATCCCTTACCACACACCCAATGCCCTTCCAAGTGCATTCGCCTAATCACCACGGTTCCCACACACCCCAATTCTCATATAAATACCCCAAACAACACGCTCACCATTCGCCAACATTTCCCCCTATTTATCATTGTCCTCACTCGTTCCTTTATCTCACTCGCCCCTTCATCACTATTCTCACTCACTCCCCCATGAACACTCGTGCGAAGAACAAGTCGGCGCACCCCGCAGCCCCCATCATGACTCCCGCACAGCTTTCGGCTGCTGGCATCTCCCAACCGAAACGACCCCGCAAGAAGCAAACCAAGGATCAACAGATCGCCGCTCTCAAGGAAGACCTCCGTGCAACACAGGAGTTATTACAAACGGTACCTACACCTCTCATCACCGGTCAGGCCACTCACAATTTCTCCTCAGAACCATCCTGCCAGCGTACGAAACAGCGGCGGGACAGCACCTGAGTCACCAGACAATGGTGGTGACACAGAGCCGGCAACCGAGGACGACGACGACGATGACAACTATGCGATTGCTGGTCGCAAAAGAAATTCCCAGAGATCAGCCAGTACCGGAACCAAGTACGTGGACTTCTTTAATCTTGAGGTGCCAACCGCATGCTAATCTCTTTTTTGTCATCAGGCTTAAACGATCTCGAGCTATGGATCCGTTTGAGTCCAGAAAGGTTCATTCTGGAGCAACAGGGCTCGTTGATGACTGGCGACTAAAGCTCGCTCGTTCCCCCAACACTTTTTCTCCTCAGTCGCTTACCCTGCACACGCCGGCCACCCCGGAACATCAGCAGTCCCTGAACTCCAGCTTGTTTGTGACACCAACGCCTTTGTGTGTATGTTCAGTGTTTCCTGTTTTTTTCTTTTCTTCCCCTGCTAACGATATCAATGTCAGGTGGAGGATCACCGCCCTGTTTACTTGCTTCCAAAGATTAATGCTAAGCGGCAAAAGGTTTACCCGGGTATCAAGGATCTCCCCCCCCATATTCGCATGAACTTTCGCAACACGTTCATCCGGATCATTATTCGAAATGTCTTCAACTCCGAGCAACCATGGGTTAACCCCAATCTTGAGTCGCTTCAACTTGCATACGATAAAGTCTATCCGGCATACCCTGCCCGCCTACGGTGCAATGATGCTGTTTTCCACCCGGTAGGTTCCCGCTCTCATGGCATGTGGCGGGATTATCTAATTCTGTGAATCAGACAGTTACATCGCTCGCTATTGTTCGCAACCGTATTGGGACTGCGGCAGTGTTCGCAGTTCAACGTCACTTAACGAACATTTTTCGTCAGAGACGGCTGCAAACGCTTGATGCCAGGGCAAAGTTTGTTTCCGAGCAATTCAAGTCTGACGATGACCACCCGTTCATATGGCGTCAATACATGGTTGGCAACATCGAGAACCACCCCGAAGTTGGAGGCTATCAAACTGTATGTAGGCTATTGTGCTGCCTCTGCCGTTTTCTAACTATCTTCGTAGACGCGTCGTGGCGTCTTCCAGTGTGAACCCATTTTAGAAACACTGCTCGTCTATTACTCCTCATTTGGAATCATGGAATCCCCACCACTCGAAGACCCAGAAGAAGGAAATCGCCCCATTGGTGCCCTTGCTACGGTAACCGCTGCTGTACGTCACCCTGAGTTCATCATGTGGAATCCTTCTCACCTCAGGATCAATCAATCAGGTTGAGCGTGCTTATAGAATGCATTCGACCGGTGATTACATTGAAGCAACTCAATGCTTCAATGCTGAGTTCTGGGGTCAGCGCACTGCACTCTTTATGGAGTATATCACCAAGGATCTCGCTGAAAGGCACTGGGATGGAATCTTCAGGGGGCTTACTGCTGCATCAAAGAGGGTCACCGAGGAGGTCGCTATTGCAACTGGAGCCCCTCAGGTTCCACAAGAGCGTGTTCCCCTCCCTCCTTCGGATCCCCCCTCGCCGCCTGCCGAGGATTAACAGATGAACGGCAATCTCGATATACCCAATGATACCCAACTGCACTGTCACTCATTTCACAGAACCTCGTCCGTAGTCTACGTATCTCATAATCCCGCCCTGTCTTCGCTAATTTCGAAGCTTCGATCCACATTCCTTACTTTTATTCCAACTTATTAATGCAACATGGTTCATAAATAAAATAAGCGGAGTGCGACTTCTAGAAGTTGAGGACATAGCTTCTATAAGAACGTACTTTTCCCTGTTTCCCGCCTTATTGTCAAAAAAGGACGAAAACAGTGTCAGAAAAGTGAAGGGTGATCTTCCTGATGGTGATGCTCGCCATGATGATGCTGATGAAGAAGAGGCCATTGACGCCGCATTGAGATGTTTCCAGACCATCAACCTCGGTGCAGTTGGACCCACGGATTCAAGTCCCTTCT